>Ga0206130_10003638_pt1 | contig 19871 bp, 12 predicted proteins | sample Helgoland_Spring_9_FD_148637 | JGI IMG/M metagenome (GOLD analysis project Ga0206130, IMG submission 148637) | Pelagic subsurface seawater microbial communities from Kabeltonne, Helgoland, North Sea - Helgoland_Spring_Bloom_20160512_1 | ecosystem: Environmental > Aquatic > Marine > Epipelagic ... | reverse complement strand
ATGACTTCATCGCCAGCATCCACCAAGCTCAGTACCACATTCATGAGGCTGTGCTTGGCCCCGGTCGAAACGACAATTTGGTCCGGCTGGTAGCTCAATCCGTTGTCGCGTTGCAGCTTGGCACATATGGCCTGTCTAACGTCGGCAAAGCCCGGAACAGGCGGGTAATGGGTGTGGTTCTCCTCAATGGCGCGGATGCCAGCGGCTTTGATCGGGTCTGGTGTGTCAAAATCAGGCTCGCCCAGGGAGAGGCTGATGATGTCACGGCCAGCGGCCTTGAGTTCCCTTGCCTTGCGGCTCATGGCGATGGTGGCCGATTCGCTCAGACGACCGAGCAGTTGTGACGTTCGCGGTTGCATGTCTATGGTCTGTTCTACAAAATTACGCAGAGCCTTAGCGGTTTCGCCCAATCTGGGCCACCAACCATGCACCGGACCATGTCAGGAATCCATTCACTGGCAGCAAAGCGAACCCGAAACTGAACCCTTGGGTGACCGCGGTCTGCTCCAAAGCCCATCCTGCCAGTGGGGCGAGGACGGCCACCCACGGAGTCCAGCGGTCCAGTTTCGGGTGGGGCCCAGGGTGCGACAATGCAAAGGCAAAAAGCCCCAGCAGAGGTCCGTATGTGTAGCTCGCGATTTTAAAGAGGGCGGCGATGACGGAGGTGTCGTTGACAGCGTGGAACAGCAAAATGAGCAGTCCGATGCCGATGGAAACCACAAGGTGGATGCGTTGGCGTTGCGCTTTTCCTTCCGCGGTGCCTTGGCCTTCTGTGTCCACACCCATAAAGTCGACGCATACTGAGGTGGTCAAAGCCGTGAGAGCAGAGTCAGCCGATGACAGGGCTGCGGCGACAAGCCCCAGCAGAAACAAAATGGGCAATGCCACTCCGAGCCCACCATCCAAAGCGATGCGGGCGAAGAGCAAGTCAGGCTTGCCCGCTTCCATTCCAGTCGCATCTACGTGCATGAGCAGGAGTGCTCCCAGCCCAAGGAACATCAGGTTGACAAAAACCAGCACCACCGAGAAGGAGGCCATGTTGGTCTGGGCTTCTTTGAGGTTTCTGCAGCTCAAGTTTTTCTGCATCATGTCTTGGTCTAAGCCTGTCATGCACAGCGCAATGAATGCCCCAGCCACCAGTTGTTTGACACCGTGGTTTGGGGCGCCCCAATCCTCAAAGAACCACCATTGTGCGTGCCCGGAGTTGGCAATGGCATCTGGGACTTCTATCAGACTGAGGCCAAGTTCTTGGCCGATCAGCCAGACTGCGGCAAAGGCCGCCAGCAGCATGCAGGCGGTCTGTAAGGTGTCGGTCCACACCACTGTGGCGATGCCGCCCTGCCTGGTGTAGGCCCAAATGGCACCCAAAACGAGCACGATGAGGCCGGTCAGCCGGATCCAGCCTCCAGCCGTTCCAGTGGCAGGGAGGAGGGTTTCATTGAGCACAAGCACCACCAGATAAAGGCGAAAGGCGGCTCCGATGCTGCGAGAGAGCAAAAAGAACGCGGCTCCTGTCTTGTACGCCTTGATCCCGATGCGGTCGCCGAGAAAGCGATAGATGCTGGTCAATTTGAGTCGATAATAGAGGGGCAGCAGGATGCCAATGATGGCCGCATAACCAAACAGATAGCCGATGACCATTTGCATGTAGCCGAACTGTTGGTCGCCCACCCATCCTGGGACAGACAAGAAGGTGACGCCACTCAGGCTTGTGCCCACCATACCGAAGGCTACCGCCCACCATGGACTGCGCCTTCCACCGACCGAAAAGTCGGCCATTGAATTGCTCTTGCCTGTGCGTTGGCCAATCCACAAAAGCAAACCGAGGTAACCCAAGACGGCCAATCCGGCCCACCATTCAACATGCATGGCGCCAAGCTACAGCGCGCCCGTTACATGGCCTTGTCTGTGGCGCCGTGTGGCCGTCTGTCTCAGCTGTCTTCGAATCAGACTCGGATCAGAACGCCGTCTCCTGTTGGGGCCAGAAGCGCCGCGAATCCAGACTTGGGATTGCGTTCACAGGCAGTGGCGGGCATTTCGGCGCTAAAGGGATCGTTCAAAAAAGGATGAAAGTCCTGTCACCGTTTAACTTCGCCTTCGTGGAAATGCCATCTCGCCTTATTGACCGCGCCGTCGACCAGATTGCCGGATTGCCTGGTGTTGGACGCAGAACGGCACTGCGACTCGCTTTGCACTTGCTGGGCCGCAATGAAGAGGATGTCCGTCGATTTACGGAGGCCATCCAGGACATGAAGGAGGGGGTGTTGTCATGCAAAACCTGCGGCAACCTCGGTGAGGAAGACGTGTGTTCCATTTGCTTGGATGGACGTCGAGATCCTGCACGCATTGCGGTGGTAGAAGATTTGCGCGATTTGCTTGCGATTGAGTCCACGGGGCATTTCAAAGGGCGCTACCATGTTTTGGGGGGCGTCATTAGTCCCATGGATGGTGTCGGGCCTGCTGATCTCCGCATTGAATCTCTGTTGAAGAGGGTGGGTGAGCCTGCGGTCGTGGAGGTGATTTTCGCATTGCCGACGACGATGGAGGGGGATACGACTTCCTTTTACATCAACAAGCGGTTGCAGGACACGGAAGTGGAGGTGACCACTTTGGCCCGTGGTGTTGCTGTCGGAGATGAATTGCAATACGCCGATGAGCTTACTCTGATCCGTTCGTTGCAGCAGCGTTTGCCTTACAGCACAGCTTCGGACGCCAACAGCTCGGCGTTATGAAGCTCACCATTGTTGTTGTCAGTTATAATGTTAAGGGCTACCTGTCCTTGTGTCTTTCATCTGCATTAGATGCGATGAAACGCTTGGGTGATGGGCAATCTGAACTTTACGTTGTTGATAACGCAAGTGCTGATGGTTCAGTCGATTGGGTTCGCAGTGCTCATCCAGAAGTACAATTGATTGCCTTGGACGAGAACGTGGGCTTTAGTGCAGCCAACAATGTGGCGATCCGCAAGGCGAAGGGGGAGTGGGTGCTTCTGTTGAATCCTGATACAGTGGTACCGGAAGACACCTTTGAGCGGATTTGCAATCACGTGGAAGGACAGGAGGATATCGGAGGTCTGGGCGTCCCGATGTTTGATGGGACAGGTGCTTGGCTTCCAGAGAGCAAGCGAGGAATGCCGACGCCGTGGGCGTCTTTCTGTCGTCTAAGTGGTCTGTGGAGGGTAGCTCCGAAAAGCCCAAAGCTGAACAGTTATTACTTCGGTCACGTGGGGAGGGAGGAGACTGCGAACGTGGAGGTTTTGAGTGGTGCGTTCATGTGGATGAGAAAAGAGGCCCTGGATGAAGTGGGTCTTTTGGATGAATCATTCTTCATGTATGGAGAGGATATAGACCTCAGCATCAGACTTGTAAAAGGGGGTTGGGTCAACAGATACTACAGCGAGGCGCCCATTGTGCACTTTAAAGGAGAGAGTACCAAAAAGGGAAGCCTGTCTTATGTCAGGGTGTTTCATGACGCCATGCGCATCTTCAGTGAAAAACACTTTGCTGGAGGCCAGGCCATGGCCATGCGTTGGATGATTCGGCTGGGCATCCGACTGCGCGCGGTTTCGGCTTTCCTGCATGGCGGAGTAAAGCGGCACAGTTTTGCCGTAGCCGATGTGGTGTTGTCAATGGCAGCGGGTTTTGGAGTCGTGGGGATTCACGGAATGACCACAGGAATGGACCACCCCTTGGTTCCGACGATGACTTTGGCTTTGATCGGGGCTGTGTCGTCTTGGTGGGCAGGAAAGTGGTTTGGGTCTACCGACTTGCCGTTTCACAGGGTGCGCACCGCGACGGCTGGTTTGGCGGCTGCCCTGTCTGTAGTAACAATTTACTCTCTGATGCCTGAGTATCTGAGGGTCAGCAGATTGTCGGCTTCATTGTTGGGTGTGTTTGTAGGAGTTGTTCCCCTTGTATTTCGGTCTTTAATGGTCGCGCTTCGTCCGGGCCGATGCCGCTGGCGGACCTCTAGACCAAGGGTCACTGTTGTTGCTCCGGTCGGCGCACAAGAGCAGTTGGTCCAATGGGTGCGTTCGTCTTACGGCAGTTCATTGGAGGTCGATGTGGTACCCCTGTTGCAAGGCAGATCAGAAGGGCGCACGGGCAGCGATTTGGTGCTGTGTGCTTCTGCTTTAGGCGGAGCAATATGTTTGGAGGCCATTCGTGCAGCCCATGAGCGTTCGGAAGATGTGCGCATCGTCCCCCAAGATTTGTTGCTTGCACTCGGTGGGCTTCGTCGGGATGGGGCACCCACGTCGAACCTTTCCTGGGGTGCAGATGGATTGGGGCGGGCCGATCGGCTGAGGGCGAAACGGCGACTGGATTTGATTTGGGCTTTGGTGGTGTTGTTAGCCGGTCCAGGCAATGGCCGACACGCGACATCGTTTTCACGCAAGAATGCCCGGCTTGTGCTTCGGGGTAAACTGACGTGGATTGGTTTTCATGGAGGTTGGGAAGGGGCGGACCGTTTGCCTGACCTCGCGCCTGGGGTATTCTACGCTGGTACTGGTGCCCTGGCGCCCAGTGCCGAAGAAGCGCGGCGGCTTGATTTGCGACATGCCGCTGATTTTGGATGGATGCGCGATTTAGAGTTGTTGATGAACTTGAGAATGGATTGATGTAACAGGGGCATTTTGAGGTAGGCTCGTGTGTACCTTTGCAGCTGTTCATTAAACCCCCTCCGGGCAATACATCCATGGAGATTCTTTTACCGAAAATGGGCGAGAGCGTGGCTGAGGCAACCATTATCAAATGGTCGGTCGAGGAAGGCCAGCGCGTCTCTGCAGACGAACCGCTGATTGAAATTGCGACCGACAAAGTCGACTCTGAGGTGCCTGCACCGGAGGACGGTGTCTTGGTCAAGCGCCTGGTGTCAGAAGGCGATGTGGTCTTGGTTGGCCAGCCGATTGCTGAGTTCTCAATAGAAGGTGAAGCCGCAACAGTGAGTGCCGCACCAGCGCCTTCTGTTGCTGCTGAAACAGCTCCCTCTACTGGTGCTTCTCAAACGCTTCCGGTTCAAGAGGTAGTGGCTGCCCTTGAGGCGCCTTTGGCCTCCTCCAATGGGATGGCCGATGGAGCCCGTCCAGCGCGCATGAGTGCGGGTCGGTTCTACAGCCCTTTGGTCAGAAGCATGGCCAAAAAGGAAGGGGTATCCCAAACTGAATTGGATGGCATTCAAGGTTCGGGCAAGGATGGAAGGGTCACCAAAAGTGACATGCTTGCATATTTGGACAGCCGAGGCCAGCAGCCTCAGAAGGCACCAGCGGCGCCGGTTTCCGCACCCAAACCAGTTGCAGCTGCTCCATTTGCTGCTCCCAAAACCTCTGCGCCTGCTGTTTCGGTAAGCGGCGAAGACGAAATCGTGGAGATGGACCGCATGCGCAAGCTCATTGCAGACCACATGGTCCGCAGTGTGCAAACCAGTCCCCATGTCACCTCTTTTGTGGAGGCCGATGTGACCCGCATTGTGGATTGGCGCAACAAAAACAAGACAGTCTTTCAGGAGAAGACAGGACAGAAGCTCACCTTCACTCCATTTTTCATCGAAGCTGTAGCCAAGGCGCTACGGGACTTTCCCGGTGTCAACGCCAGTGTGGACGGTGACCGGATTGTCCTGAAAAAGGGCATACACATTGGATTGGCGGCGGCCACGCCTGAGGGCAACCTGATCGTTCCCGTGATTCGCAATGCGGACCGTTACAATTTGAACGGCCTAGCTACCGTGGTCAATGACCTTGCGAACCGCGCCAGAACGGGGGCGTTAAAGCCTGATGAAATCAGCGGCGGAACCTACACCGTATCCAATGTTGGGACGTTTGGCAATGTCTTTGGTACCCCGATCATCAACCAGCCTCAGGTGGGCATTTTGGCACTGGGTGCCATTCGCAAGAAGCCTGCAGTGGTGGAGACCGAAGAGGGAGATGTAATCGCCATCAGGCACATGATGTTCCTGTCTCACAGCTACGACCACAGGGTTGTTGATGGCCAGCTGGGGGGGAGTTTTGTGCGCCGCGTAGCCGATTATCTCGAGGGGTTCGATGCCCACCGCAGCCCTGTTTGAGGAAAACTTGTGGATTTGTAGGAGTTTACCGGCGCCAATCAGAGCGTCTGGTTGACTGATTAATTTGTCGCGGTCGTCTACTTTGCAACCGTCATGATGCTCCGTCTTTCTACCCTTGCCTTCGGGCTTTTGGTTGTGGTGTCCTCTTATGGGCAACTGGACCATTCCACACGTTGGCCGTCTCCTTTGGATTTGGCGGATGGAACAGAGGTCGGGACAGAGGTCAATGCGGTGGAGGCCTATACCGAGGCCAACCGGTTGATCATCGAGGAAAATTGGACCGAAGCTGCAGCGCTGATGGAAGTGCTCTTCAATGAGGCTCCAGACAACAGGAATTTTGCGTTCAAGTGGGCACTGTGCCTGCAAGCCATTCCCGGTCGGATTCAGGAAGCGGTGCCTTTGGTGCACTTGGCGGTCAATGGACCTTTTGCCTCTCGTTACAATGCATTTTCTGTAGACCAAACCCTTCCTCCTGAAGAGGCATTGCAACTGGGTTTAGATGTGCTGCAGTTTGCCTATCATTTTGCCGAAGCCAGAGCACTGGCACAAGTGGTGGTCGAGCGTTTTCCAAAACGGGATTACCGCCACAAAAGGGCGTTGGAGGTGATGGAGGAGTGCGACTTCGCTGCGGCATGCGTGTTGGAGCCCATCCGCATGGACATTGCCCCAGTGGATGCGTTGAACAGCAGTGCCGACGATTATGCGCCTGTCGTCACACCTGATGGAAGCACTTTGTATTTCACCTCGTACCGCAACTTGGACAAAACGTCCAATGATGTAGGACAGATTTACCGCTCCAGTAAAGTCGGAGCCACTTGGTCTCGGCCAGTGCGCTTGGACTTGGGCGAGCTTCGCGACATGTCGACGGTGGGCATCCTTGGCGATGACGCTGGATTGTTGGCCTACAGGGGGTTCCGCAAGGAGGGGGACATTTGGAAGTTGACCAAGGACGATTTCGGGGGTTGGTCCTATGAAGAGAAGGTGGGATTCCCCATCACTTCTCGCCATTGGGAAACGACCATGACCGAGCGTTTCGACGGTTGGGAACGGATTTTTGTTTCGAACCGTCCTGGTGGAAGTGGCGGTCGCGATTTGTACCGCACTGTGAAATTGCCGGACGGGTCATGGTCTGAGCCCTTGAATTTGGGCCGCAGGATCAATACCCCTGGTGAGGAAGAAAGTCCAGTGCTGAGTGCCGATGGGCAGAGCTTAATATTTGCCTCAACCGGCCACCCTGGAATGGGTGGATTTGACCTATACCGCTGCAGGCGGTTGGACAACGGCAGCTGGAGCGACCCTGAGCATTTGGGCCATCCATTGAATACACCTGGCGATGAGGCGGTCCTGAGCATGGATGCATCTGGAAGTGCGGGGTACATTTCCTCAGCGCGCGCTGGAGGCGATGACCTCAACATTTATCGGGTTGAATTCTTGGACGAACCCGGCGAGGAGTTGGCCGTGATGATCGGCGAAGTTCTGGCTTGGGAGCCGGGAGATGTCATGGAAGTGCGGTCCTTGGATGAAGGGGCTGCCATTTTCCGGGTCTTTCGCGCCAGGAAGGGCACCGGTAAGTTCTTGGCTGCACTGCCGCCTTGCCGGGAGTACAATTTCAGTTGGGTGCGCAACGGCGAGAAAGTGATGGAGCGGAAGGAGTCCATCGGTTGCGGGGCTGCATATGGAGTGGGTCAAGAGGTGTTGCGCCTCGATCCTTTCGGCATAGGCAGTTTCGATCAGAACGAAATGCCGGAAGAGCCCATGGCAGAGGTCGATCCTGTTGAAGATGTTGTGGAGGTGGCGACTGAAGCGGTGGCGACTGAAGTGGTGGCGACTGAAGCGGTGGCGACTGAAGCGGTGGCGACTGAAGCGTTGGCGACTGAAGAGGTGGTGACTGAACCGGTGGTAGAAGAGGCGGCTGAAGCCACACCACCCAACGCGCCCATTACCATGTTGGAGTTTGGAGCTGTAGAGGAACGGATCGAATTTGGATACGGCCAGTACATGTCCAAGGCGGGTGCGAGGGAGTTGGTCAGCATCGCCCTGAGTATCGCCGAACGCAACATTGCCGGAGAGGTGCCCATTTTGCAGATTGAAGGCTCGGCCTCATTTGTGCCTGTCAGAAACAAAAGGGCGTATGACTCCAATGAGCAGCTGGCGAAGATGCGCGCTGAAAAGGCCCGTGACGCGATGATTACCGAGTTGGCGAAGCGCGGATTACAGGTGGGCGTGGACTATCAGATTGTCTTGGAGTGGGGTGTGGCAGGGCCTGAATACAAGGGCGACGCAGTGGCAGCGGCTCCCCGATACAAGAACTACCAGTACGCGAAGTTTTCATTGTCGCGCACAATGGTGGAGATACGCGGCTGATCCTTCCCATCTTCGCGGAATGGAGCGCATAGATCTTCCCATTCAACTCGATCGGCCGCTGGTCTTTTTTGACCTCGAAACCACCGGTACAGATGTAGCCAAAGACCGCATCGTCGAGATGGCTTTTATCAAAGTCATGCCCGACGGTCAATGGCAGGTCAGGCCGGATAAGGAACAGGGCCAGGACCGGCTGCTGATCAATCCGGAAATGCCGATTTCGGCCGAGTCTACCGCCGTCCACGGCATATCCAATGCGGATGTGGCCGATGCGCCCACTTTTGAATCCCTCTCGGGAAAGCTGTTCCGTTGGTTGGAAGGGTGTGATCTGGCCGGTTTCAATTCGAACCGTTTCGACGTGCCCTTGTTGGCCGAAGAGTTTTTGCGGTGCAACATCGCCTTCAAGGTGGACGACCGCCATTTGGTGGATGTCCAAAACATCTTTCACAAGATGGAGCAGCGGACATTGCGCGCTGCACTCAAGTTTTACTGTGATGAGGCCTTGGATGGGGCGCACGAGGCTTTGCCCGATATCGTGGCAACGCTGAAGGTGTTTGCAGAACAGGTGACACGCTACAAAGACCACACGGTGCTGAGCTCCTTGGGAGAAACTGTGGGGCCGTTGCCTCAGAATGTCCCCGACATTGCTGAATTCGGTCGCCGCGGTCGCAACGCGGACCTGGCGGGCCGCTTTGTTTTCAATGACAACGATGAGGTCACCTTCAATTTCGGAAAATACAGGGGCGTACTGCTGCGCGATGTGCTGCAACGCGATCCAGGATACTACGGCTGGATGATGAACGGAGATTTTCCGAGGTATACCAAACTGGTCTTGAAGGAGGAGATGGAAGCCATGAAGGCGGGATGATGAAGCAAGGACGCATTGCCGTTCTCGTTTCCAATGACCTCGCGTTTGACCAACGGGTGCGCAAGACCTGCGCCACCCTCATGGCTTCGGGATGGGAGCCGGTTCTGATCGGCCGCAGGATGTCCCGCAGCGCTCCGCTGAGCATTGACCGGCCGTATGCCAGCCACCGGATGTGGCTGGGATTTGACGCTGGCCCACTGTTTTATGCAGCCCTCCAATGGGGGCTGGTCCGCAGGCTAAAAAAATTGCACAAGGAGGGCGGTGTGACAGCAGTGTGGGCCAATGACTTGGACACCCTTTGGCCTGCCCTCCATGCTGCCAGAAAATACGGCTGGAACCTGGCCTACGACAGCCACGAATGGTTTACTGAAGCAGAGGGGTTGCAGGGAAAACCTTTGCGCCGCAGCGTCTGGAAGTGGTGGGAGCGCCGTTGTTTTCAGGGCATTGACCGGATGTTGACAGTCAACGCCTCCATCGCAGAGGCATACAGCAGCGGGTATGGCGTAGCAGTAGATGTGGTGCCCAATGTGCCAGAGATTGCTGCTCCTGCAGAACCCCTGAGCCGTTCTTTTCTCGGGTGGCCTGAGGATGAGCCCGTGTTGCTCATGCAGGGGGCCTTTATGGACCGCAATCGGGGAGCTTTGGACGCTGTGCGCGCCTTGGCCTTGCTCGACCGGGGTCACCTGGCCTTGATTGGGGCGGGGCCAGAACACGATGCGGCCCCTGCACTGGCCGAACAGTTGGGGGTCCGGGACCGATTGCACGTGCATGATCGGATGCCTTTCGATCAGCTCAGGCGCTGCACTGCAGCAGCCGATGTTGGATTGTCGTTGGACCGTTCAACCGTGGGCAACTTTAAATTTAGTCTACCCAACAAATTGTTTGACTACATGCATGCGGGCATCCCCGTGGTATGCTCCGATTTGCCTGTGGCTGGACAGATGGTGCGAGAAACGCAAATTGGCGAGGTGGCCGCTGATGCAGTTGGCGATGGCGACATTGCGCAGGCCGTGGCCGATGCCGTGATGCGGGTATTGGCCCACACGCCAGATCGGAACCACCTCCTCAAGGTGGCTGAGCGGTTTCATTGGGGGGCGCATGAAGACACCTTACTGGCGGCCATTCACGTTGTGCGCTGACCCGAACTTTTCCATTGGGACTTGAGTCGGATCCAAAACGGCTGTATCCATTTGGCCAGGCCGGGGCGCAACAGCTGGGCTTTGAGTTGTCGCTCCTCGGCGTAAAGCGCGGGATTGAATTGACGTGAAACACCGCCAGGAGCCGCACTGACCCAATCTTCGCCTGGACTCCACTTGGCTTTGACGCCAGATTGCCACAGGGAGAGGTTCATGGCATAATCTCCGAGCACAGGAAATTTGAGGGAGAAGCCTCCATGTTCGCGCAACAAGGCAGTGGGGTAGGCCATGCCTTGGTGGTGGCACACATTGCGCCAGCGCAATCCACTGTCCCAGCGCGGCGCATAATGACGGGGGACCCTCGGTTCGGCATCGGGGATGCGCACCCCACCTATTTCCAGTGCGCCGTCCAGGGGCTCCCAGCGGTCGAGGGCCCGGGTCAGTCCAGCGAGTGGAATGTCGCCAGCCCCCAAGTACAAGATGCGCAGGCCCAAGGCGCGCTGCGCCAGCCGGTTCATGGCATCGTAAATTCCTTCGTCTTGCTCTTCAAAACCCAACGGACGCGCTGGGTGTTGGTCGAGGAGTTGCCGAATCTTGGGGGCATCCCGACCGACCTGAACCAAGACTTCGATGTCTTCGTCTGCGAGCACGCGGTGAATGCCATCGAGGGTGCGGCGCAGTGGCGCGAGGTGTGCATCGCCCACGACGGGGATGGCCAAAGTCAGCAGAGGGGTGTGGCTCATGCCCGCTCGATGGATGATGCCGTGACCTCTTCTAATTTGCCGTTGGCACATCGGAGGATGCGTCCGGGGTGGCGCTTCAGTATGCCGTGGTTGTGTGTTGCCATGAGTACACAACGGCCGTCGCGGGCCAAATCGTGCAAGAGTTCGAGAATGCCTTCGGCGGTTTCTGGATCAAGGTTTCCAGTGGGCTCGTCGGCGAGAATCAGCTCAGGTGAATTGAGCAAAGCCCGCGCTATGGCGAGGCGTTGCCGTTCTCCTCCGCTCAGTTCGTAAGGCCGCTTGTAGCCTTTGGTTTCGAGCCCCACTGCTTGCAGCACTTCTGCCACACGCCGCTCCCTTTCGGCAGGGTCTTTCCAGTCCGTGACCTTGAGGACGAACTGCAGGTTCTCTGCGGCGGTTCTGTCTGTGAGCAGCTCGAAGTCCTGAAAGACAATCCCCAATTTCCGGCGCAGCAAATGAACCTTGCGCTGCTTGAGTGTTCCAAGATCCACGCCGCACACCGACCCCGACCCTGTGGTCAGCGACAACTCGCCATACAGGGTCTTCAACAGGCTCGATTTTCCCGAACCGGTGCGTCCAATGAGGTAGATGAACTCTCCGGCCTGGGCCTCAAGGTTCACGTTTTGTAATACCACGTGTTCCTCCTGGAGCAGGTCTGCATCCGAAAGGCTGATGAGGGCCGGATTGTCCACAGGCGTTTAGTCGACTTTGTACTCGGCGGCGTCAATTTTGGGATTGACGTCCACGGTGTTGACTGTCATCTTCATCTCTTGGCCTCCAGTTTTCATGGTGACTTCTCCTTCGAACAGCATGCCCTTGGCCTCGGTCATGGCCCCATAGTCGAGGGTCAATGACATGTCTCCGCGGGGTGTGGTTTCGCTGCGGACCGTGCGTGTGCGCAATCCAGTCTCGACATCGAACCAGTGGCTTTCGGCCACAGCACCATCGCGGCGCAGCTCGATGAGATAGTGGGGAACTTCATTGATCCTGTCGATGCCTAAAAGTTCTGCCGAGAGGCCATAATCCACCAAGTGGAGGAAGGCGAGCATATCGTGGCTGCGCTTGGTGTCCAGCATTTTGTCTTTCTCCATGGGGGTGACCTGGCCCATGGCAGTTTCAGTGCCTTTGGTGCCGTCAAACCTGGAATCCTGCATCACATTTCCTCCAGCACTGATGCGGGTGTACCCGGCTCCGCGATTGAGGTAGGCTTCTTCCATGACAAGCTCCATTGGTCCAGCGGCCATGGTTCCTGTGGTCTTCAAGCCCTTCACTTTGTCCAGTTTCCCGGCACCACCTCGCGCGTCGTAGTAAGCGTTGAATACGTCTACAGCTGTCATGCCTTCTGGGGCAGGATCGAGCTCCTTGAGGGGTTCTCCGAAGGGGTCGAAAAACTCGACTTGTCCCGATGTGGCAAACTGCGACAGTCCATCAGCAACATCCCGGTTTCCGGCGATGGTGATGTTCATGTTGTCGGGGCGCAGGTAGGTACGGGCCACACGTTGCACGTCTTCGACCGTTACTGCATCGAGGCGGGCGAGGTAGGTGGCGTAGTAGTCTGCGGGGAATCCATAGCGCTCGATGTTGAGGGCGAAACGGGCGATGGTTTCGGGCCGTTCAAGGGAAAGGGCAAAGCTGCCGTTGAGGTAGTTCTTGACGAACTGCAGGGTGCTGTCGGGAGCGGGGGACTCCACCATGGTCCGGATTTCGGAGAGGAATTCGACGAGCGAGCTGTCGGTCACCTCATTGCGGACGCTGGCGCGGGCGCTGAACCGGCCGACCACCTTGTCGGGGCCGATGGAGCTTCGCGCTCCGTAGGTGTAAGCCTTGTCTTCGCGGAGGTTTTGGTTGAGGCGGCTCCCGAAGAATCCTCCGAGCATGGTGTTCATGACGCTCACGGCCACCACGTCCGGGTGACCGGGCTTGAGGTAGACGGGAAAGGTGATGTCGATCACACTTTGAACGGCTCCGGGGACAGGGGCAAAGCAGACCCGGTTGCCTTGCGGAGGCACTGGGCGGGCGAACCGCTGCTTCTCCACTTCATTGGGGCGCCACTCGCCGAAGTATTGCTCCGCTTGTTGCTTGGCATCGGCGGGCGTGATGTCGCCGACGATCACGAGGTAGGCCACATTGGGCTTCCAAATGGTGGCATAGTGCTCCATCAAGTCCCCGCGTGTGATGGCCTTTACCGTGGTTTCGTTGGAGCTCTCGCCGTAGGGATGCTTCAACCCGTAGGTCATGGCCCGGGCCAATCGGCCGGAGATTTGATTGGCATCGGTAGCGCTGCTGGCAAAACCGCTCAAGGTTTGCTTGCGCTCCTTTTCCAATTCTGCTTCCGGAAAGGTGGGGTTCATGAGCACGTCCGACATGATGTCGAGCAGGGTCTCGCTGTGTTTGACGAGGCAGCGGCCATTCATGCCAAATCCGGAGGTGCCGAAGCTGGCTCCGATGCGGTCGACTGCTTCGTCGATCTCGGCCTTGCTGCGCGTGGTGGTTCCAGCGCGCATGAGCGAGCCTGCCATGCTGGTATAGCCGGCGCGTCCGCCTTCGTAGATGGCGTCTACATCGAGGGTGAGCCTGTAGCTTACGCGTGGGAGCTTGTGGTTCTCTACTACGATGAGGGTCAGCCCATTTTCGAGCGTTTCCACGGTGTAGTCGCCCAGAATGATTTCAGGTGCTGGTCCAGGCTCGGGTGCTTGAGACCGGTCTACCTGGGCACTCAACACGAGGGGAACGAGGGCCGCGAGCGCGACCACGAGGGAAGTAAAACGGTTCATTGTGCGTTCTCGTTCATGAAGTAAAGCACGACGCGGCGGTCGTGGTTGTAATACTTGACTGCGGCCGCTTGGATGTCTTCGGCCGTGACCGCCATGTAGCGGTCGATTTCGTTGTTGATGAGGTTGGCGTCGCCGTAGTACATGTGGTAATTGGCGAGCGATTCGGCTATGCCCCTCATGGTGCTGTTGCCTTGCACAAAGCTGCTCTCGACTTGGTTCTTGAGCTTCTCGAGTTCTGCATCGCTGATTCCTTTGGCTTTGACCTTGTTGATTTCGGTCATCATGGCCGTTTCCACTTCAGCGGGGTCGGTGCCAATGTTGGCCACAGCGTAAGCGATGGTTTGGCCCGGATCCTCGAGACCGAAGCTAAACGCCCCACAGAATACGGCGAGCTCTTGCTCATCGACCACAGCGCGGTTGAGGCGGCTGGATTGTCCCCCACTCAAAGCAGTATTCAACAGGTCTACAGCATAATAGTCTGGCGTTCCTTCGGCGGGAATGGGATAGGCCATGAGCACCAAGGGAAGTTGGTCGTCGCCCCAAATGGTATCGCGGACCTCTTTCATCTTGGGCGCCTCCGTAATGTCCGGACGGGGCACCTCTACTGTTCCGGCAGGGATGGTCCCGAAGTAAGCCTTGATTTGCGCTTTGAGCGCCTTGCGGTCAAAGTCACCTGCGATGGACAACACCGCGTTGTTGGGGACATAAAAGGTCTCGTAGAAGTTGGTGAATTCTTCGTCTTCGGCAGCATTCAAGTGGTCCATGGAGCCAATGACGGGCCAGCGGTAGGGGTGCTGCTGGTAGGCGCGCTTCATGGTTTCCTCGATGAGGTTGCCGTAGGGTTGGTTGTCTACCCGCTGGCGGCGCTCCTCCTTGACGACTTCACGCTGGGTTTCAATGCCAGCGGCTTCGACACGGGCGTGGAGCATGCGCTCGGATTCCAACCACAAGCCCAACTCCAATTGGTTGGAGGGCAGCACCTCATAATAAAAAGTGCGGTCATTGGAGGTGTTGGCGTTGTTCTGTCCTCCAGCATTCTGGATGTACTTGAAGAACTCGCCACGGCCAATATTCTCGGAACCTTCAAAAAGCAAGTGCTCGAAGAAATGGGCCATCCCCGTTCGGTTTGGGTCTTCGTTTTTGGATCCCACATGGTACATCACGGAGACCATGGCTACTGGAGCGGTGTGGTCCTCGTGAAGGATGACGTGAAGTCCATTGTCGAGGTCGTACTCCTCGAACTTGATGGGCGCCCGCTGTGCTGCAGCTGCGCCAATGACTGCCGACAGGCAGAGGGTTATTATGAATCGCATGTTCCGGTATTCGGATTGGGATGGGCAAGATAGTCCGCTCTTCGGGTAAATTCGTGACCGCCATGAACCACTGTCTCGAACCGGGTCCACAAAGTTGGAGCCAACTTCAATCCCTCTATGCTGCGGAACGCATTGTTCTTTCTGATGCAGCGCGCAAGAATGTGTCCTTGGCCCATGACTTCTTGATGGAAGTGGTGGAGTCGGGCAAAACGGTATATGGTGTCAATACCGGTTTTGGTGAGCTTGCTCGCGTGAGGGTAGGGGGCGATCAACTGCACCAACTACAAGAGAACATTTTGCGCAGCCATGCAGCAGGATTGGGTGAGGCATTGCCTCCAGAAGTTGTGCGCTGGATGTTGCTCTTTAAGATCTGTGGTTTGATCCGTGGACACAGCGGGGTGCAACCACAAACGGTGGACCGCCTCGTTGACTTTTACAACGAGGGCCTCATTCCGGTGGTACCGCGCCAGGGTTCCTTGGGGGCCAGTGGTGATCTGGCTCCTTTGAGCCACATGTGCCTTCCATTGATGGGAGAGGGCGAATTGATGGTGCCCGATGGAGCAGGTGCATGGAACACACATCCGGCAGAGGAAGTATTGAGGGCCAGAGGTTGGTCTCCGATTTCACTGGGTCCCAAGGAGGGGTTGGCATTGATCAACGGGACTCAAATGATGTCGGCCTTGCTCGCGCACAGCCTACAAGAAATGGAGCACTTGTGGGAACAGGCGCACGGCATCGCCTCCTTGAGCCTTGCGGCATTTGAAGGATTGGATGCGCCTTATCACCCTGCTGTGCATGCACTCCGCCAGCACAGTGGTCAGCAGGCCAGTGCGGCCCGCATGCGCGCATGGCTCGAGGGTGCTGATTTTCTGCGCGGGACCCATGAGTGGGTGCAGGACCCTTACAGTTTTAGGTGCATCCCACAGGTCTATGGTGCGGTCCGTGCGGCCATCGATCGCGGCATTGAAACGCTCGAAGGAGAGGCGACTGCGGTCACGGACAATCCCATATTGTTGCCAGAGACGGGGGAGGTCATCAGCGCGGGAAATTTCCACGGAGAACCTTTGGCGTTGGTGCTCGATCACCTCAAGGTCGCGGCGAGTGAATTGGGCACAATGTCCGAGCGCCGCATTTTCAAACTGTTGAGTGGCACCCGAGGACTGCCACCGTTTTTGGCCAACGACCCAGGATTGGATAGCGGCCTGATGATCGTCCAATACACTGCTGCGAGCATTGTGGCGCGGAATAAAATGCGGGCCATGCCTGCCAGTGTGGATACCATCGATAGCAGCAATGGCCAGGAAGACCATGTGAGCATGGGCGCAAATGGAGGGCTTCAGCTCTTGGCGGTGGTGGAGGGCGCCCGTGAGGTTTTGGGATGTGAATTTTTATCTGCAAGTCAAGCGCTTCATTTCCGCGAAACCCCTGGCCTTTCCAACAAGCAAGTTCAATGGCTGTCAGCGTTTCGGAATACTGTGCCTCCGCAGATAGGAGATGTGGAACAATCGTCTCACATGAAGATGGCCATCGCTTTTTTGCGACGCTGACAAATCACATTATAGCCATTGGATTTACTGAAAGGCGATTCGTCTAATTATACGTCCAGTTTGGTGTTTGAGGGGGTGTTGATGGCGATATTTCATGTAACCAAACTCTTGTCATGCACGGATGTCTCGCCTCCATATTGCTGCTTTGCGGTACTTTTTTCTTTGCTAATCCTGCATTCAGCAGTGCAGTAGAGCCACCTTCCACTGCAGACTGCAGCTCCTTCATCAACTTTCTTGAGAATGAAGAAATGCTGCTCAGTTACACTGCTGCACTCGGCGAGTCTTGCGTGACCATTGAAACCACCCTCTTCTTCGACGATGCAGGGTTGGCCACTGAAATGGATGCAAATGGCAATGCCCTAGGGGATTTCGGTTATCAGGTGATCGAGTCCAGTGGCCAATGCGTTTTGGCCTCAACGGAAAGTGGGTGCGGAGCGCAGGTCCTTTCGTTCAACAGTGACAACAGTGCACTGACCTTGACTTCCGGCGGCGAAGATGCCAGCTTGACACCCGTTGAGGAGAACAGTCTGACCACAGACATCTATAACGAGACGGCCGATTCATATCACCTGACGATTGCCGACGCAATCAACTCTGCTTCTACCAACGATGTCATCGTTCTGTCGGCGGCTTCATTTAGCCCAAGTGGACAAGTGACGATTGACAAGGCCTTGACCTTGAAAGGTGCAGGCTCTTCAAGCACCACGATCAATGGAGGTGGATCCAGCTACGCGATTGCCGTTTACGCAGACGGAGTGCACTTGGAAGGGTTTACACTGAACGGTGCAGCGACCTATGGCATTAAAGTGTCCAATTCGCCGACCTCCATTCTGTCAGACTTTTCTATGACGGACGTAGCCACCGACGGCACGGCCAATACCGGCATCGACCTCAACGGTGTTGACGGAGCTACCCTCACCAACATCGCAGCCAGCAATACAGCAGGAGGATTTGGCTTGGCTTTGGCCAGCTCGAGCGATGTCACCATTGACGGTCTGAGCACCTCTGGCAATGCCTGGGGTGACGCCGCCATTTTCCCAGCAGGTACAGCATATCAAATTGCTGGATATGAGGCACCCACCAACATCACTTTTGAAGGCACGCTCGATCTGTCCTCCGGAGCCGGTAGCATCTCCGTTCAAGACGGCAATCTGGCTTCAGGTGGCACTTGGGCGGGCACCATCTCCATTGATGCGGCAGACAACGCCGACGTCACCGTTCCAACCAATTTTGATGCCCGCGTAGATGCAGTTCGGAATGACGGGCTGTCTTTCCAAGTGGTGGCTCCAGGAGGCGCGGCAGAAACCATTTTGGCTGGATTATTGGGCGCCACTTCACCGTTTACTTACTCGGCCATCACACTGCAGAACCTGCTCACCGGAGAATGGGCTGTTAGCGCAGGAATGGACCTCCAGGCCGCCATCGACGCTGCCGAATCGGGTGATACCATCGAGTTGGATGGAGCGATCTCCACGGATGAGACCGTCAACGTCAACAAGCCGCTCACCATGTATGGAGCGGGCAGTGGAACCACCACCATCAACACCACTTCTTCGGGTTATGGCATCAGCATCTCTGCAGATGATGTGAGTCTGTCCGGCTTCACGCTGGATGGTTCGGGAACCTTTGGTGTCAAGGCTTCTGGCATTGCCAACTTTAGCTTGAACGATGTGGAAGCCACCAATGGTGGCAACAGTGCCATCGACCTCAATGGTGTGGATGGTGCAACGCTGACCAACATCGCGGCATCCAATACGGCTTTGGGATACGGTTTGGCCATTGCCAGCTCCGCAGATGTCACAGTCGACGGAATCACCACAAGTTCCAATACCTATGGTGCGATTGGAATTTTCCCCGCACAGACCCAATATCAAGATGCTGCGTTGGAAGCCCCTTCCAACATCGTCATCGAAGGTGCGGTGAGTTTGACTGGAGGAGCAGGAGCCATCACGGTCCAAAATGGCGCCCTGAACAGCGGCGGCACTTGGGTGGGAACCGTGTCGAATGACCCTGCGGACAATGCGGATGTAACCGTTCCCGCTGCCTTCACCCATGCCCTCTACTCCACGCGCAACGACGGTGTCACCGGACAAAGCGTTGCTGCACAGGCGGTCATTCAAGGATTGGTCGCCTATGCCGCTGCCAATCCCGTAACCGGAATCGAGTACACTGACGTCTACATCTACGACATGGACAATGGCGACTACGAAGTCATCGAGCCCTTGCTCATCCAAGACGCAATCGATGCTGCTTCTGCAGGTGATGAGATCAACGTCTCCGACGGAGCTTATGAGATTGCCACTACCATTGACGTCAACAAAGGGGTGACCCTTCAAGGTGCAAGTGAGGCCGGTGTAGTCTTGACTTGTGCTTCCGGACTCTCAGGGAGCTATGGTCTGAAAGTGACCGCCAACAGTGCCAGCTTGAAAGACTTCACCCTCGACGGTGGGGGTGTTGCCGTCTTCGGTATTCACGTTCAGCCTGGTACGTCCAATTCTTTGTTGGTCGGACTCACCGCCAAAAACTGTGTCCAAAACGGCATCTCCCTGACTGGAACCAATGACGACGATGGTCGCAACATCCTGACCGACCTCACGGTACATGACAATGGATTGCTTGGCCTCGGAATCGGTGCTTCCCAGAACGTGACGGTCAGCGATGTGACTTCATACAGCAATGCCTTTGGTGACATTGGCATGTACATCGGTGATTATGAAGGACAACGCAACGACGACCTCATCTTCGAAGAGCCCTTGAGCCTCTCCGGTGGATTTGGCGGCATCTCCTACACCATCGAGGCCGACGACCCCGCAGGGTTCGAACTCGAAGCCTCTACAGACGACGAAAGCGACGCGCTCTACAACGCCTCAGCCAACGTCTTTGTTCCTGCTGACTACGACCACCGCGTTCAGGTCAGCGTGCCCGCCTCGACATTCAACTCAGACCTGACCTCCTACATTCTGACCAAAGAAGCGGCTGCTCCCACTGTGGCAACGGCTTTGAACACCGCTCCGAATTTCGACGTTGCCATTCGCGACCTGGGCTCTGGCCATTGGGAGGTCTCTCAAG
>Ga0206130_10003633_pt1 | contig 19896 bp, 19 predicted proteins | sample Helgoland_Spring_9_FD_148637 | JGI IMG/M metagenome (GOLD analysis project Ga0206130, IMG submission 148637) | Pelagic subsurface seawater microbial communities from Kabeltonne, Helgoland, North Sea - Helgoland_Spring_Bloom_20160512_1 | ecosystem: Environmental > Aquatic > Marine > Epipelagic ... | reverse complement strand
GACCTTCTACGACTTCCCAGCCGAACATTGGAAACACATCCGAACGACAAACCCGATCGAAAGCGTCTTCGCCACCGTACGCAACCGAACCCGAAAGACAAAGGGGTGCCTCAGCCGCAAAACCGCCCTCGCTATGGTCTTTAAGCTGATGATGTCAGCCAAGAAGAAATGGCGGAAGCTCAGCGGCACAAATCGACTGCCCGAAGTCATTCAAGGGGTTGAGTTCAAGGACGGGATCAAGCAACTTCAAGACGCCGCCTAATCTCACCGTCACCAACTTTTGGGCATAACTCTCCCTGTATCCAACGCGCCCCAGTCGATACTATCAGTCTAACCAGCAGATGTTGCATGTCGATGAACCGTTCAGCAGCATCTTGAATAATCCATTTGGCTTCTGTGCTGCGATTTTTCAAGGCTTCATCTTGACCTCGCTCAGTGTGTGCGTCCTAGTTGAGAGTGGATCACAAACAGGACCACCTCTGGCTGTGCATCCAAAACTGGCCGTTTCTTTCAACTTATTTTCACCAACGTATTCGTTTTAACCTACTATATCATAGTGTTGCGAGTTATTAACGGACGGCTAAGTATATTGAGACCTCAGTATAACACCCTTTTTGGTATTTTTTGGAAAATTTGCCATTGTTTTTATTAAGTAAAATTATGGGTATTGATGAAAAACGGCGTTATGCTGAGGTCTCATATTATAAAACAGACTTAATTTTATTTCCTAAAAGTAGCTGGAATACCTTCAAGTCTACATTTCCCCCTGACAAGGTAATTGCAATAGTCTTTCCCCTTATTGGAAATCTACCAGCAAGTAATGCGGCCAGCGCAACTGCACCACCGGGCTCTACTATAAGCTTCAAATGGTGAAAAGCATAGGACATTGCAGCCATCACTTCTTCATCACTTACTACAATGCCTCCCGTTAATAACTTACGATTTATAGAAAATGTAAGCTCTCCTGGGAGAGGCGACAATAGTGCGTCACAAAATGATTTAGCGTCAGGATTATTTTTTATACGGTGACCTGCTTTAAGTGAAAGCTTAGTATCGTCAAAACCTTCTGGCTCGACTGAATAAATATTTGTTCTTGGGCTTAGCTCCGAAAATACAATAGCTAGTCCAGAGGCAAGCCCGCCGCCACTGCAACATATTAGTAAACCGTCTAGGTTGACGCCTAACTCTTCAACTTGGGTGATTATTTCGAGACCGCATGTGCCTTGACCTGCAATTACATCAGGATCATCAAACGGATGCACAAAAGATGCTCGCGGTTGCGCCTCTAATAACTCTCCAATTATATCTTCTCTCGACTGATTTCTGGGGTCAAATATAACAACCTTTCCCCCAAGTTTGCGAATGTTCTGGATTTTTGAATCTGTAGAATTCAAAGGCATAGCAATTGTACTTCTTGCACCCAAAATTTTAGCAGCGGCGGCCACTCCGTGGCCATGATTTCCTGACGAGTAAGATACAACTCCGTGTTTTAGTTTTTCCAAATTTATCTGTTTTATTTTATTGAAGGCGCCCCTGAACTTAAAAGAACCTGTTCGTTGCATAGTCTCAGCTTTAATTAGCACTCTACCGCCCAGTCGCTCGTTTAATGAACGAAATTCTAATAGTGGCGTATAATTGGCTTCTGTGGAAATACACTTGGCGGCCATCTGTATTTTTATCAGAGAAGGTGCCTTTGGGAATAATTTGCTTAATCCTAGATCATTCAGAAGCCTTTTTTTGGACGTCATTTCTATTCACCTTTTTTCCTCATCTAATCTTTAGTGTTTCAGTTCCCTTCCTGGTATTGAAATTTTATCATTCAAAATATCCCAATTATCTTGAACTTTCTGTAGGACTTTTATCGCTGGCATCACAGAAACTCCTGAAACAAACGTTTCCCTACGATTAATTACTGCGGCAACGAAATCACTGGTCAAATTTGCATTGGCCTCTTGGATACTAGAAATTTTTACAGTCATTTTTGAAGTTATAAATTTATTTTTCACTAAATCTAGTTTGTAGGTATCCCGATTTGTTACTATTAACATTTCATGAATTTGTTGCTGACCAAAATATGATCCAACAAAGATTAAAGATTGTTCAAGATCAGTTTCCAGGCCATAGAAAACGTCCATTGGTGTACCTGTCTTTTTGTCGGGGCTAGGCATAAAACTATGGATTTTAGTTATGGGTCGATCTACGAGCCAAACGCCAAGATCCAATAGATGCAAAGTATGATGCCAAAGAATATTGTCAGTCCACGAACGCTGATAACCAGTAGCGCCTACATTTTCTAGTCGATGGGTATAAAATTTGCCAACCATTTGCCTCACATGCTCTTCGCCATTTCGCAACCTTAGGCGAAGATCCCTCATTTCGGCAATAAATCGAACAGGATGAACCGCCCCTAAAATAAGCTTTCGTTCACTAGCTAATTTAATAACACGCTCTGCATCCCACTCCGACAAAGCCATCGGAATCTCAACTAGAGTATGTTTATCGTGCATCAAACTGTTGATCGCGATAGAGGCATGGCTTTCGCTCGGACTAGCCACAATCACAGCATCAATGTCATCGTCACCCAGCGCTTCATTTAGGCTTGTTGTCCAGTGCTTGAATTTAAACTCTTCAGCAAAAGCAGCCGTTGATTCTGGTTTTCGACCAACTAAAGTATGAAGACAGCAGTCAGTTCTCCCAATAAGAGCTTCTGAATGCCAACGGCCCATCATTCCATGGCCTACAATGCAAATTTTCATTCTTAAGGTTTCTCCTATCTTAATATAATCTAATTTTTGATTATTTTGTCAAATCTCCATAATTCTTGAGCAGTTCCGCTTTTAATAGCATCTTGGGCATATGGACCAACAAACGGTAATTCGTATAGCCAATTAATTGCTTTCGTATAGGAGCACTTTTTCAAAGTGTGTGGAAAATCGGTCCCATACATGATGTGATCCGGTCCAAAATTATCTACTAAAAGTTTAAAAAACGGCCAAAGGTCTTTAAACGGATACTGTTCAACCGAGTTTTGACCCACCGAATTGAGCTTTGCATAAATATTTGGTCGCTCCGAAAGTTCTTCCACAAAGGTATTCAGTTTTGTATTGCGATGGACGATTGCACCAACCTGGTCGATGATAAAAGTGATTTCCGGACGACTTTTCGCTAACGCGTCTATTATATAGCTCTGATTGGGCATCATTTGAAATGACACCTTTGCTTTTAACTCTGAAATTGTATCCCAAAGAATTTTCTTCTCAGGCTCAAGCAAGAATTCGGCTTCTGAATATCCTACCAAATTTATCCTCAGGCCTTGGCATCCTTCACTGTCGCACCAACGCACCAAATCATCAGGTGCGCTATTACTTTTAGGATCAACTAAACAAACGCCTGCAAATTTCCCGGGATTTTTCTGTATACAGTTACATAGATAGCTATTGTCCCACCCATAGGTACTAGGTTGCACAAGAACAGCATTTTTCACATCAGAATTTTGCATACAGACCATGAAATCTTCTATTTGTGCAGGATCTTTAGGAATGGGGACTGCTGATAAACTCTGTTGAAAAGGATATTTCTTTGTATCCATTGTCCAAACATGTACATGAGTATCAATCATTTTGACGCACCTACTTTGAATTCTCGGAAATAAATTCTGTTGCAAGATGAGCCACACAATCTCCAGGCTGGACTCTTCCTAAATGCCTTTTGCAAACCACTTCTCCCTCACTCATAAAGTAAACTTTAATCTCATCCCGCGATGGATTTTCTGGAAATAAAATGTGGCCGCAAAGATCTCCCGCGATTACAAAATCTCCAAGTTCGGTAGCAGGTTCAAATATGCCACATTCATCCACATATACATGGTCGTTAAATTTGGGTGGAGCCATTATCCGTACCTCTGAATTTTTAGTAATAAAAGTTTTATCAATCATACAAAAATGGGCCAATACACGCTCAACTGCTGTCTCAACCAACGTAACAGAACTTCGCTTTACCGAGGCCATTCCGCCGAACTCCCCTCCTAAAGAAATGACCCCATTTCGCATCGCAGCATCCGGCAACTTACCAGGCTCAGGATTACGCTCAAAAATCATTACGTGAGGTACGCCCAAAGCTTTTGCAGCTTCAATACTTCTCGTTTTGTGTTCTGGTGTCGCATTAGGCGAAAAGTGCGCACTTGCGTGGGGCCTATAATCTAAAGACGCTCCCCCACAATGAAAATCAACGACTACATCCATCATTTTCAAAAGATAGTTTTCAACGTAGTCAGCAATCATTTCAGTTGGGTTACCATTTGGATCGCCTGGAAATGACCGGTTAAGGTTACCTCCGTCTAAAGGGCTAGTCCGTTCGCCCGCAGTTACAGCGGGTAAGTTTAACGCAGGTAAAATTACAATACGTCCACTAATATCTTTTGTTTTGAGTTTTTGTATCAGGCGGGTTAAAACAATTTGACCTTCATATTCATCGCCGTGGTTTCCCGCTATCATCAAAATTTGTGGGCCAGGCCCATTGACAATTGTCGCTATTGGTACCGAAATTGTTCCGTATGCGCTCCGGCTAACGGAGTAAGGCAATCTAAGCCACCCGACTTGTTTACCCTCAAGATCAAAATCAATTGTAGTGTTAATCTGTGTCATGTGAGTTTCTCCAGAAATATCAGCAATTAAAAAAGCCAATATCAATTTTATTTTAAACAAATTATTAATAGTTACATTTAAATGCTATTTTAAGGTTACTGGATATCAAAAATATGAAGTTTTTCAGTATTTATTCCCACTTCAAAGGTGGCACCAGTAGCAATTCCATAATCGTCTTCAACCATTGCTTTGAAATTAAGGTTTCCAATTTTAAAATCAATCAAATACTCAGCACCTAGCATTTCAGTCAATTCCATTTGCGCTGTAAATTTAAGATGATGCTCTGATCTATGGCCTAGATAAATATCAGACGGCCTAATACCCATCATAACAGTTTGTCCACACTTCAATGTTTTAGCAACCGCGCGATCCAGGCTAATTTTTGGAACCGGAATACAAATACTATCGTTAATCAATAAAATTGAACCATTTTTTTCTTCAACCAGCATCTCCTGAATGTTCATTTGCGGGTTACCAATAAATTTTGCTACGTAAAGAGTCTCTGGACTATGAAAAATTTCTTTTGGTGTACCGATTTGCTCAATTCGACCATTGTTCATTATCACAATCCTGTCAGCCAGCGTCATCGCCTCTACCTGGTCATGCGTTACGTAGATACTCGTCGTTCTCAACTCCATATGCAATTTTTTTAACTCAGTTCTTAATTCTGTTCTTAGAACTGCATCTAAGTTCGAGAGAGGTTCATCAAATAGGAACACTTTGGGCGTTCGAACCATGGCTCGTCCCATAGCAACCCGCTGCCTTTGCCCGCCAGAAAGCTCGGCCGGTAATCTTTCTAAAAGTGCTGAAAGTTGTAACATTTCGGCTACTTCGTTAACTTTGACATTTATATCCTCATGTTTTACGTTTCGCATTCGCAAACCAAACGCAAGATTTTTTCTTACCGACATGTGTGGGTAAAGAGCGTAGTTTTGAAATACCATTGCGATATTTCGATCCTTAGGATCGTCATCATTTACCACCTTCCCATCAATTGAAATTTCACCAGAAGACGTTTCTTCTAGTCCTGCTATCATTCTTAAAGTAGTTGATTTTCCACATCCAGATGGTCCAAGTAGGACCAAAAACTCTCCATCATTAATATCTAAATTTACATCACAAACAACATTTAGGGATCCAAATGACTTGTTCACATTTAATAAATTTACTTCTGCCATTTTCTATTGTTCCTCATCCAGTTTCATCCTTTAGTCCCACTTAAGACTAACCCTTGAACAAGATACCTTTGCAAAAGAATAAAAATGAGTAGCATAGGAATAATGCTCAAAACAGTTGCAGCTGCAATTAAGTTCCACTGATTGTACCATTGCCCCGAAAATGCAACTAAGCCGACAGTAACTGTGAACATGTCCTGCGATTGACCTATAATTAATGGCCATAAAAACTGGTTCCAGGAGAACATAAATTTAATTATTATAAATGAGGCCAAAGCTGGCTTAACTAATGGCAGCATCACAAAGCAAAGTATTTTAATTTCAGAGGCACCATCTATCCTCGCAGCATCTATATAAGTGTCGGGCACACCCGACATAAACTGACGAAACAGGTAAACACCAAAAGCAGTAAAGAGGTCTGGAAATGCTAACCCAAGATAAGAGTTCACCCAACCAACTTGGGTCATCATTAAATATTTTGGTAAAATCATTACCTCTTGCGGAATCATGAAAACTGATAAAATTAAAAGAAAATAGAACTCTTTAAACCGAAATTCCATCTTGGCGAAAGCATAACCGGCCAGTATTGCTATAGCCGTACTTGAGAGTAAGCTGATGATTGCAACTGTCATAGAATTAAAAAAATATCTTCCAAAAGGTTGTGCAGCAAACATTTCAACAAAATTATCAAAATTTAAAAAACTTTCTGGAAGCCAGGTGATTGGAAGTTTTGCAATCTCAGGCTCAGTTTTAAATGCCGTTAATACTACCCAAATGAGTGGAACAAGCATTAAAATTCCAAAAAATAACATAACGATATATAAAAGTCTTTCGTTATATGTTCTTACTTTCTTTTTAGTGAAAAATTTATTTTGCATTTTTAATACCGAATTTTTCGGGTTAGTAAAAAATGTTGGCTCGCCGTAATTAGTAGAATGATAACAAATAGAGCTATCGAGGCTACAGCCGCTTCATCCATTCGGTTCCATTGGAATGCAGTTTCGAATATATGCATAACTAGTGTTCTACTAGCGTTGACTGGACCTCCATTTGTGGCAGCGTACGGCAGTTCGAATACCTTAAGTGCCATCATCATTTCAACTACACAGATTAAAACTAACTGTTGGTTCAATAAAGGCAGAGTGATATTCCAAAAGCAGTGCCAGCGATTAGCTCCATCGATACGCGCTGCTTCATAATATTCTGGTGCAATGGCTGTCAGCCCCGAAATAAGGATAAGCATATCAAAGCCCAGCCTGGACCATATATACATTATGCTCAAAGATGGGATTACTGAATCTACATCGTTCAACCACTGCAATGGTTCTATACTAAATATTTTTAATATTTCATTAAGTAGTCCATATGCAGGATTGAACATCCAGGTCCAAATATACGCAACAGCCGTTAAAGAAGCTACAACTGGTGCAAAGTACATTGCGCGAACGAAAGCGCTACCTCGCCGAGGCCCTACTCGGAAAAGACCAAGTGCAACAATCAAAGCTAAAGTTACTGTGGTTGGCACGCAAAGAAGAGTAAAATAAAGTGTTCGGCCCAAACTTTCCCAAAACTCATCGCTGGTAAACACGTCCAAATAATTTTCAAAACCAACAAACTCTAACGGCCGAATAATATGCCAGTCTGAAAAACTTAATACGATATTGTAAATTGTCGGTACAACGAAGTGTACCAACACAAAAAACAGCGACGGAAGCAAGAACAAATACGCCATTCTGCTCCGTCGCTGCCTAACGGTCTTTCCTCGGATCTGTTTAAAAAGGATAGTCAGCATAAAATTAGGCTAGACTGACTACCGAATTTAAATAAAGTCAACAATGACCGCCCTACTCTTTTGTCAATAATTTGTTGACGTTTCTGGTCGCTTTTTTAAGCGCTTTTTCTGGATCTTCGCCATATAGAATGGCCTGGGCCTGCTCACCGATTTTACTGGCAATTTCGTTTATATAAGGATGATCGTAGTAAGGTCCTGATGGATTTGACAAAATGACCTTTGTGGCTTTGGCGTCTTTTCGATCGGCAACAAATGGGTCGTTAAAGTTTTCAGCCCACACCGGAAGATAGCCTTCTAGTTTAGCAAGTTCTAAATCCATTTTAGCATTTGAAACCGTGCGGATCCAATCCCAAGCGATGTCTTTGTTCGGACTTTGATTATTAACCATCCATGACCAGCTAAACAGTAAACTTAACCCAGGGTATCCAGCGGGTCCATGAGGCAAGGCTGAAACTTGATAATTAATATCAGGAGCATTGCGGCCCATCCATCCTTCAAGCCAACCTTCTCGAAATATCATCGCGGCCTTGCCTGCAGCAAAAGTCTCAACAGGTTTGCCAAGTTCTAAGCTTGATACTTTGTGAGTATGAACGAGGTCATACAAATATTTCATAGCGGCGGTTGTCTCAGGCCCATTTAAAAAACCTTCTGCTGTAGACCCATCTGGGGAATACAATCTCCCTCCAAACGCGTGTACAAAAGGTAAGATTTTGTCTGTAATTCCGACTGGTGCGCCGGCGTACCTCAAAGCCAAACCATTTCGAGTGATTTTTCCATTACCATCATATTTAGTTAATTTTTTTGCATAAGCTAGAAGTTCATCGAACGTCTTTGGTGGCTTGTTTGGATCTAAACCAGCCTCTTTAAAGTGGTCGACATTAAAGTAAACCATCATTCCGGTATCGCTACTAGTGGGGTATGAATGCCACTTCCCGTCAACTTGAAAAAAAGGCTTAGTAGTATTTAAAAGTTCTTCATTCCAGAGGTCTTGCAAATCAGCTGGAGCCTCATCTGAAACACCGATCGCTCCAGCATAGTAAGCGACTTTACCATTGAATATATCTGGAGCATTAGATGATCCACCTGCAAAGGCAGTTAAATACTTTGCCTCATAATTTTCATAGGGAACTTGAACAAATTCCATTTCTACATCCGGATGTATTTTTTTGAACGCACTCAGATTTTGTTCATAAAATCCAAATGTTGCCTTCCAATTTTCAACGGGCAGCCATACTTTTAGTTTTGTTTCAGCTGAGGCGGCATTTGCCGCAAGTAACAACGCAAAAAATGCAGCAGTGCTTTGTTTTAGTAATGCAATCATGTTTCTAGCTCCGTTTAGGATCTGATACTCACATCAGGTCATTCTTGGGCCGTCAGAAGTATCCTTAAAAAATTGACTTGTTGTGCTGGTCGCTCACGTTCGCCTCCAAGGCTTTATATAACATACCACATTTATTAAGAATGTAGTTCAGATCGCTCAAGTAGCCTCAGTCCTCTAGATCTTTTTTGATTATTAATTTTCAACTGCCAGCATTTTTTCGAATTTTCACCGCTACGTTTTCAATAGTGATCGTATTAAAAGTAGAAGAGATATTACAAATTTTTACAAAAATTATAAGATAAGTCAACATATATTATTATGTTGAAGAAATTTGTTAAATTTGCAATATGTAAACAGGCATATAAGTATGAAATACTATCTCTATGTGAGTGGAAATGATCAAAATTGGTAAAAAAGCTTCGCTGAAATTTCCCGTAGCATTTGAGCGGGATTATAGTTTAAACGGTAGGCGTGCTAAACATGCTTTAGAAGTTGGGTTAGCTTCGGCCGATTGGTACCATACGGATATACCTCGTAAAACCATTAAGGCACTGATGCGGCGGTCGGATCGGCCGGCACTAATTGATACAGCCATATGGTTCGGACTTCTATTGCTAACTGGTTTGGGAGGTGTCGCATTATGGGGACAGTGGTGGGCTGTGCCTTTCTTTGCAGCATACGGAGTTTTGTACGGCTCTGCTAGCGATTCTCGTTGGCACGAATGTGGCCATGGTACCGCCTTCAAGACTGATTGGATGAACAACATTATTTACCATATCGCTAGCTTTATGGTGATACGGAATCCAATTAGTTGGCGCTGGAGCCATGCCCGCCATCATACCGATACTATAATTGTCGGCCGGGACCCTGAAATTAATCTAACTCGACCACCTAAAATCATCGAAGCCGCATTACGATTTACAGGCATTCTTTCTGGACCTAAATCCTTACAAATAATGTTCCGAAATGGGGTGGGATTTATGACGGAAGACGAGCTTAATTACATTCCATCCAGTGAAGTATCAAAAGTGGTGCTATGGGCTAGGGTTCATTTATCCATGTACATATTGACGGTTTTGATGTGCATTGTCTTATGGTCAATTATACCACTTATGCTCGTAGGGTTTCCACGGCTATATGGATGCTGGCATATGGTAATGTTAGGTCTACTTCAGCATGGAGGATTAGAAGAAGACGTTACAGATCATCGACTAAACTCAAGAACCTTATACATAAACCCAATCAGTCGATGGTTGTATTGGAATATGAATTACCACGTGGAGCATCACATGTTCCCAATGGTCCCCTACCATTCGTTACCAAGACTTCATGATTTAATAAAGCATGATCTACCAAAACCTAATTCCTCGATCTCAGAAGCATATAGAGAACTATTTTTTGCCTTATGGCATCAGAGAATTGACTCTGATTTCTGCATACAAAAAAAACTTCCCTCAACAGCAAAGCCTTTCCGAAAAGAATTTCATGATTTAAAATTTACAGAAACCTCAAATTGATGCATCCACTTTAAGGAGTTTGACGATGAATAATTGGATTACAGTTTGTTTGAAAGATGTAATCGAAGAAGAAGATGTTATTAGGTTTGACTATGATGGTCGATCCTTCGCTATATATCGTGACCTTTGGAACGATTACTTTGCAACTGACGGATTTTGCACACATGAGCGTGTACATCTTGCTGATGGTTTGGTTTTGGATGACACTATCGAATGCCCGAAACATAATGGCCGCTTTAATTACAAAACGGGGGTAGCACTTAGATCTCCTGCTTGTGAAGCGCTTTCTACTTATCCGGTAAGATTGGAAAACGGGGTCGTTCAAATAGCTCTCTGATGTTTGTTGCTGCATATGTTCAATGTTTTTCTTAATTGGTTACGAAAAATATCTAGGGTAAACATAAATATACTCGTCCGCCTGAATTGACCTGAATTTCACATATGTTCTTCTGAGAGACCTCAGTATAAGGCCTGTTTTCCAGCTTGATATTATCGAGTTTCCGACAGACTTCCATTTAAATCAGTTATTTGCGTATTTTACAGTTGGATATGGATGATTTGGCGTGGTTTGTTGCCCCATTTCTGGGTTTTAGCCGCACTTATCCAGCATAATTCGGGTCCGGCAGGCCGCGGCTCAAAAACTTGGCCCCTTTGCGAAGGTTATGGGCGATGGCAGCAATGCCGTAGGCGGTCATATTTTTGGCCAACCCCATAAATCGTGTTCGGGCTAAGCCATAGCGACTTTTATACGTGGCAAAGGGGCGCTCGCCGCCAGCACGGATCACGGCAATCGCATCATTGCGCCTCCTGTCTTTTGCCGACAGAGGTTTGTTGCGGTAGCCCTTGCGTTGCACCTGATCTGCAATGCCAATCTGCACTACCAAAACGTTCCAGCTTGTCGCGGGTCGCTTTCGAACTGTAAGCCGCATCCGCATAAAGGGCGGTTTCATCGCCCAACAGGAGTGTATCGCGCTCAACGCTGTCATGCACATTACCCGCAGTGACTGTTTGGCGTTGAATGAAGCCGTCTTCTTCAACGCCCGTGTGGACCGAGTAGCCATAGGTAGACTTTAGAGTGCCATGGCTGTCTTTCTTGACCTTCCAACCTGCTTGCCTGTCGCGCTTTGGCTGGCCATCTTTGCCTTTACCCAACCCGGATTGCGCGGCCTCAACAGGTGTTGCATCAATGATGTTAATGCGACCTTCCGTCAAAATGATGTTCTTGGCTTCAAGTTGACGGTTGATTTCTCCCAATAACCGCTCCCACAGATCGTGTTCGACAAGCTGGTTGCGGAACCGTCCCAGTGTAGAAGCTTCAGGAACATCGCCGGCTAACTCAAGGTGGCAGAATTTGCGAAACAATAAATCACGATACAAGCATTGAGATAGTTCAACATCAGATAGGCGATACCACACGCCCAACAACAACCCTCGAAACAGGGTCAAAAGCGGGTAGCTTGGACGGCCCGTCTTGGAGGCATAAATTGAGGATAATATCGGTTCTAGTTTAGACCAGTCCAAAACCGCTTCCGTGTCGTCATGCGCATAAAGAGCAGGGTGTTCTAAAGCACTGCTGGAGACAAAAAGTTCAGGCTGGGTGGCGAAAGGTTTTTTCATGGTAAATCTTAACAAATGATTCAGACAATGGGAATCCGCAAGTTATGCTGAGGGCTCACCCTCTCAATAAATATCTGGCTCGCCAATAGGAGTGCCAAATGCGGTTTCGAGATAATCAAAATCGCAGCCTTCGTTTGCCTGTTTTATATGCTGCATAGACATCCAGCCATATCCACGGGTGAACCGCGGTTTGGGTGTTGCTAGGGTTGCGCGACGCCGCGCCAGCTCGGTGTGTGATACCTGCATATTGATCTGTCTCTCAGGTACATTGACCGAGATTAAGTCTCCAGTTTTCAGTAAAGCCAGGGGTCCACCAATATGTGCCTCCGGCGCGACATGCAGGATACAAGCTCCATAACTGGTGCCAGACATCCGCGCATCTGAAAGGCGCAGCATATCGCGAACACCTTCTCGTACCAAACGCAAAGGGATAGGCAACATACCCCACTCTGGCATGCCTGGGCCGCCTATAGGTCCTGCATTGCGCAGCACTAGAATATGATCGGCTGTAACATCCAGATCAGGATCATCAGTTGCCGCCTTCAAGTCAGGATAGCTATCAAATACCAACGCTGGGCCAGTATGAATTTGAAGGTGCAAGGCACATGCCGAGGGTTTAATAATGCAGCCATCAGGTGCTAGGTTTCCCTTAAGGACCGCCAACGCTCCGCTGGGGTATATAGCTGTCTCATGGGTGCGGATAACATCGTCATCATAGACTTCAGCGTGGGCTAACACTTCTTTCAGTGTCTCGCCGCTAGCCATCAGACAGCTCGTGTCCAATTGCTCCTGAAGCCGCGACCAAAGCCCTGGCAGGCCACCCGCATAAAAGAAATCCTCCATCAAATACTCTTCGCCAGAGGGACGGATATTGGCGAGAACAGGGGTTGTCCGGCTGGTACGGTCAAAATCATCCAATGACACGTCATGTCCGGCTCGACGACCCATGGCGATTAGATGGATGACGGCATTGGTAGAGCATCCCATTGCCATTGCCACTAAAATCGCATTGTCGAAGGCTGCGCGCGAGAGAATTTTATCTGGGGTTAGATCTTCCCAGACCATATGTACAGCGCGACGACCAACGCTAGTGCTCATACGCTGATGAGCACTGTCCGGGGCTGGGATCGACGAAGCCCCCGGCAGGCACAGCCCAAGTGTATCTGCAATTGCGGTCATGGTGCTAGCGGTACCCATGGTCATGCAGTGACCATAGCTTCGCGCTATTCCGCCTTCAATCTCAGACCATTCGCGGTCATTAATATTACCCGCGCGGCGCTCGTCCCAGAATTTCCATGTATCGCTTCCGGATCCTAATATTTTGCCTTTCCAATTGCCTCGCAGCATGGGTCCCGCCGGTAGGTAAAGAAACGGCACTCCGGCACTAATCGCCCCCATCACTAGGCCTGGTGTCGTTTTATCGCAGCCGCCGAGTAGAACTGCGCCGTCGACCGGGTGCGAGCGGATCAGCTCCTCAGTCTCCATCGCTAGAAAGTTGCGATATAGCATAGTTGTCGGCTTTACAAAGCTTTCCGCTAGGCTCATTGCCGGCAACTCAATCGGCCAACCTCCCTCTTGCAGAATGCCCCGCCGGACCCACTCAGCCCGTTCGCGAAGATGAGCATGACAAGGATTTATGTCAGACCATGTGTTGATCATTGCGATTACTGGGCGATCACGCCAGTCTTCCGGCCCATAGCCCATCTGCATGGCGCGGGATCGATGGCCAAAGCCACGCAGGTCGTCATGGGCAAACCAGCGGGCACTACGCAGGTCTTCGGGCTTTTTAAGTTTAGCTTTTGGCACGCGAGCTCCTAATCGGGTCATTGATGAGGTTCCACACAATAAAAATTAATCTTATGTCCGGCATTTTAAATAGTAAATCGTATTCCTAAATATTTGTAAAAAATAGTTTTACAATTTGTATTATATTTGACAAATATACATAAATTTTGTAAAAAAGATTAAAAGATATTGCATCTCACAGTCTCATACCGCAGGTGGATAGCATTTAGCATTACAGTAATTGGAGATACAAAAATGTGCGTGCTTTCCGAGTTGACGCTTACTCAATTGAAGGCAGTGAGTACAGCGACCTTGACAACTGCGCTGTTCAAGCGCGGCTTTCGTAACACGTTTTTACAAGGCCCCCAGCGATTGTCGGATGGTGAAAATATGGTAGGCCCAGCCTACACTTTACGATACATTCCATCTCGTGAGGATGTTGATACGCTTGATGTGTTTCTCGATCCTTTAAATCCGCAGCGTCGGGCTGTCGAGGCGTGCCCTGAGGGGGCGGTGTTTGTGGTCGATAGTTATGGTGATCCGCGCGCGGCTTCGCTTGGTGGTATTTTGGCGTCCCGTTTGCAGGTATTGGGCTGTGCGGGAATCGTTTCAGACGGCGGCTATCGTGACAGCCCAGATATTGCCGCTTTATCGATTCCATCTTATCATATTCGTCCCAGTCCTCCAACCAATCTGACAAGGCACCATGCTGTAGGCGTCAATGAGCCAATCGCTTGCGGCGGTGTTGGAATATATCCGGGTGACATCATGGTCGGCGATAGCGAAGGAGTTGTCTGCGTGCCGGCAGGTCTGGTCAACAGAGTGGCTACGGAAGCGTTTGAAATGACTGTTTTTGAGGATTTTGTGCAGGAACTTGTAAATGCTGGGGCTTCAACCTTTGGTCTTTATCCCCCAACTGACCCAACAACACTTGAAAAATTTACAGAATGGCGTACACGCTATGGCCGCTAAACTCAAAGTTATTAGCCCACTCGGGTCAAACCAAACAGGCTCATTGGCTGACCAAGTCTATGAACAGATTTTGACAAGTATAATCGATGGGCTGTATCCAGTGAACAGCCAATTGCCCACCGAAAACTTTCTCAGTGTATCAATGGGCGTATCACGACCAATACTGCGTAAAGCGTTGAAGCAACTGCGTATTGACGGCGTAATCCACTCGTTGCAGGGGTCGGGTTCATATGTCAAAAAGCGTCCTGACTCTGCAGTTCTGAAGTTTTCACCAGTTGGATCAATTGCGGATATCCAGCGGACTTTTGAGTTTCGCATGATTATTGAATCTGAGGCTGCAGGGTTTGCTGCCCAGCGTTGGAATGATACCACCCTAGCAAAAATGAACGTTGCTCTCGGCGCTCTGGATAAATGTATCGAAGACGCTTCGCTCGGTGCCAACGAAGATGCGCGTTTTCATTTGGCGGTCTGTTCGGCTGCGAATAACAACTATTTTTACAATACGATAAGCTCCATGACGCCTCAGACCTTGGTGGGCATGAATCTGGCGCGAAACCTATCTTTAATGCGCACTAACGCGCGGTTGCAACTGGTACAGGAAGAACATCGGGAAATCATGCGCGCCATCGAGATGAGAGATAGCGATGCTGCGCGCAGAAAAATGAAACTTCATATTGAAAATGCCCGAAACCGTGTTTTTGAAGGAACAGTCCATAATGATATTGGGGGGTGAGTAATTGAAAACGACTTCAGTCATTAACGAGGACATTGCTCGCTCGGTTTGGGCAGTGCCTCCGATCGCGCTAGGCAGTGAGAATGACCCCCTTACCAAACAAAACGTCAAGTTAGTCAAACATATAGAGGCTGGGGGGGTTGAGACAATTCTTTGGGGTGGAAATGCAAATATCTACGGAATGACTGCCGCCACATTCGCTGCCACGGTCGAGGCAATTCCAGACTGGGTTGCGTCAGGTACATGGGCAATCCCATCTGTTGGGCCAGATTATGGTAAATTGATGGAGCATGCTGCGATTTTACGCAGCACTGCTTATCCGGCAGCAATGCTTTTGCCCTACGCGGGGCCAAGAAATACTGCTGGCACAGAGGCGGCAATTCGTGACTTTGTAAATACCTCAGGAATTCCTGCTATCCTTTACCTTCGGCAGGTATCATATTTACCGCCCGAAAGAATTGCGGCCTTGATAGAGGACGGTACGGTTGTAGCTTTGAAATATGCTGTGGAAACAGGGGATTTATGTGCTGACCCCTATCTCGACGCGATCTTAAAACAGGTGCCTGTAGAGCTGATTATATCCGGCATTGGGGAAATTGCTGCGATTCACCACCACAAAGCCTTCGCTTTGTCTGGATTCACCGCGGGCGCAGTCTGTATTGCGCCCAAACGATCGGTAGCGGTTCATAAAACCCTTGCATTAGGCGATTGGAAAGCGGCAGAAATGCTGTGTCACCCTATCCAAGCGCTAGAGGATCTGCGCATTGCGCATGGCGCAATTCCAGTTTTGCACGCAGCAATAACAGTGTCGGGCATAGTGGATATGGGACCCATGCGACCGCATTTTGGTCCTTTGAATGCCGAAATTGAATCCAGGGTAAAAGCCGCTGTAGAGCCCCTTTTGGAATTAGAAGAGACTTTTTCAGAATAGGATGTCGTGATGAAAATTATTGCGATCGAAACTGTTTATAATAAAAACTGGTCAAATTTCTGCTGGGTCCGGATCCAGACTGAGGACGGGCTGACTGGGTTGGGAGAGACCTTTCGCCATCCAACCCCGATCATCACCTATATCCATGACGTAATTGCACCCTATCTACTGGGGTGCGATGCCAGTGCAGTAGCCCGGCACGCCCATGATCTGAGACGGCACGGCGGGCTGCGTTTCCTCGGCTATCCAACACGGTCGGTAGAGACGCGGGCAAATTCGGCGGTGGATATTGCACTGTGGGACCTTAAGGCAAAATCGGCGAACCAGTCACTTTACCGCTATCTTGGAGGGCCCGTACGCGACAAGATTCGAATTTACAATACTTGCGCGGGTCCAGGTTACAACTGGACGGCGGGATCGCATCGCGCCCGTATGGCAACTGGAACCGGCACTGTTTCATTTGACGATGACTTGGTCTGGCAGGAGACCGATCCCGGCGGATTGGCGCTCTCATTGCTGGAAGAGGGTATCACAGCGATGAAAATCTGGCCTTTTGATGGTGCAGCCGAAGCAAGTGGTGGCCATAGTATCTCGGGAAATGAAATGGATCACGCGTTATCGCGGATTGCGGAAATTCGCGATGCTGTGGGCAACCGGATGGACATCTTGATGGAATATCATAGTCTATGGCACCAAGCCCCAGCACGCAGCATCCTGCGGGAAGTGGATGCCTATGCGCCTTTCTGGCATGAGGATCCAATCCCAATGGAAAACCTTCTGGAATTAGCAGAACTGCGTGATCTCAGTAATACACCGATTGCCGGTAGCGAAAGCCATGGCACGGTAACCTGGGTACGCGATGCAATTGCAGCGGGCGCCGTGGATTACTTGCATTTTGATATCGGCTGGGTCGGTGGGTTAAGCGAAGCGCTGCGGGTAGCGCAGTATGCATCGGCGCATGATCGTTTGATTGCGCCACATGATTGTACAGGACCGGTTGTCTGGATGGCTAACCTGCACCTCGCATTATCGCAGGTAAATACGCTTTGGCTTGAAAGCGTTCGTGCCTATTACAAGGGGCTTTACCTTGATTTTGTTACTGCCCTGCCACAAATCGTTGACGGGCAGGCCTCGGCACCAGATGCGGCGGGGCTGGGTACCGAGTTGTCAGAGTTTTTACTAACCCACCCTGATACCGAAATAAGGCGCGCATTGGCATGAAAGCACTGGCATCCAATATCTTGTTTCTGATGCCAGATCAACTCCGATGGGACTTTGTTGGCGCCTATGGCAGCGCCTTTGCGCACATCTCCAGTTTCAGACCTAATAGCTCAAGTTTATCCCGATGTGTGGCAATGTTATCGACGCTCCAGTTATGAGAGTTGTTTGGTGGGTCTGCGCTGATATGGGTCACCCCAAGTTGTGCCATAATTCGATAGTCATCATCAGATCTGGCGGTCATTTGTGTCCCTAATTTCATTGGGGTTGGCTCGGCAGTTTAGAAGAGGTTTTACTGGAAAAGGTACGGTTTTTATCCATTAACTGTGACAGCATTGTGATTTCCCCTCTGGTGAGATTTGTAAGTGGAGGACGCACTGGCCCAGCCGAAAATCCAGCAAGCGCACTTCCAGCTTTGATAGCCGCCACTGCATAGCCAGGCGCGCGGTCCCGAATTTGCGAAAATGGGATAAAAAAGTCAGTCAAAATTTGCTGAGTAATACTTTGTTCACCTGCCCTGACAGCATTAAAAAACTTTAAAGCTAACTCTGGTACAAAATTAAAAACAGCTGATGAATATGTCGTCACACCAGCGCCGAAATAACCTTCTGCATAGAGTTCATGGGTCGGCATGCCGCCAATGTAGACTAGGCGATCCTGAAGTCTAAGAGTAATTTCACGAACTTTGTCTAAATTCCCTGTTCCATCTTTGAAGCCAATTAGGTTTGGGCAAGCATCTGCGAGTTTCAATACTGTATCTGCTGTTAGCTGAGAGTTTGCCCTATTATAAACAATAACTCCCAATCCAGTGCAATCGCATACTTCTTTAATATGGCAATAAAGGCCCTCTTGTGATGCATCTACCAGGTAATGGGGCAACAAAAGCAAGCCGTCTGAACCAGCAGTTTCAGCCGCTCGTGCTATTAATTTTGCCATATGAGTGCCGTAACCACAACCACTTATAATTGGCGTTTTTCCAGCAACTTCTTTTGATATTTTTACAATATCCGGAATTTCGTCTGGTGTAAGAGAAAAAAATTCTCCAGTTCCCCCGGCAGTAAATAGTCCAGCAACCGGATACTCGGAGAGCGCTGATACATGAGAGCTAAAGCTTTCAAGATTAAGAGAATGAGACGGATGAAAATGTGTCACTGGAAATGATAGCAGTCCTTTTCCAAGCGCCTTGCGTAAATCATTTGGGTGCATTTGGAGCTCCTAAATATACAATTTTATGATACAGCTTTTTACAGCTATGTGCGAGAGTATTTTCCAACAGGAATTGATTTACGTATAGCATTATATTACAAATTATTACAAGTTTGAGCCAGCTATTTTTGCATGACTAACTTCGACTACTACTTGGACAGTTTTGTGAAAAAAATAAAAAGAACCTTTTCAATGACCAAGAAAAAATCTTCACTTGCAATAAATGATGCTGAAGCGGCTGTATTCGCTAAAGATGGCTATGTGCTAAAAAAGGGCTTGTTTACAATTGATAAAATCACTGCACTAAATAATGCAGTCAAAATGATCCAATTATTAAGGAATCTATCTACGGGCGTTACGACGCCAGTGGTGCCACCTGTTTGTTCGACCACTTTGCAGCCCGTTTAAGGTAGATCAGGGTTTCATTTTAGGCTGCTAATCTCATTGGTGCTATTTTGCTCGCATAGGCCTCGTTTGGCGTCAAGATGCCATGGGTCGAGTGCGGTCGCTCGGCGTTGTAATAGTCCAGCCATTTCCGAATGCCCGCCTTTGCCTCTGAGCCTTTCTCAAAGGCGTGCAGATAGACACATTCATACTTCAGGGACCGCCAAAAAGCCGCTCGATCATTCGGTTATCAACCCAGCGGCCTTTACCGTCCATACTGATCTTTATCTTTGCGTCACTCAGCACGTCTATCCAGTCGCCACTGGTGAATTGGCTGCCCTGGTCGGTATTGAATATCTGCGGCGTGCCATACGTGGCCAGCGCCTCCTTCAAGGCCTCGACGCAGAACTCTGCATCCATGCTGTTAGACAGCCGCCACGCTAGAACCTTACGACTGTACCAGTCCATAATTGCCACTAGTACAAGAAGCCACGCTGCATCAGAATATACGTAATGTCCGCGCACCAGACCTGATTTGGGCGGTCAATTACCATCTTCCTCAGCAGATAGGGCCAGATCTTATGCTGGGGGTGCTTGTTACT
>Ga0206130_10003628_pt1 | contig 19927 bp, 15 predicted proteins | sample Helgoland_Spring_9_FD_148637 | JGI IMG/M metagenome (GOLD analysis project Ga0206130, IMG submission 148637) | Pelagic subsurface seawater microbial communities from Kabeltonne, Helgoland, North Sea - Helgoland_Spring_Bloom_20160512_1 | ecosystem: Environmental > Aquatic > Marine > Epipelagic ... | reverse complement strand
TACTGGGATATACTGAGTAGCCCCATACTGTTTGTAGTATTTTTTCTCTACTTACTACTTCGTCTTTATTTTCTATTAGTAGCTTGAGCAAAAGAGCTTCTTTTTTGGTAAGGGAAAATTTGCCATCACTGCCTACTGCTTCATAGCTATCAAAATTTGCAGAATTCTTGCCAAAATCATATTCACTTACAGAATTAGAGCTGCCATTATCTAGCTTTCTATCTATCAGTTTATTGACACGTAGCATTAGTTCTTCTATGTTAAACGGCTTTGTAAGGTAGTCGTCTCCACCTTTCTTAAGTCCAAGCACACGATCTTCTGCAGAACTTTTGGCACTTAAAAACATAATAGGTACATCCGAATCATGCAGACGTATGTTTTCGCACACAGCTATACCATCTATATTTGGTATCATAATATCTAGTATTACTAGATCAAAACGTTGCTCTTTGAAGGTAGAAATAGCAGAAGCACCGTCATACCGAACTATGGGGTTAAAATCCTCAATTTCTAGGTTCAACTTTATGGTTTCGGCTAAATGCTTTTCATCTTCTACTAATAGTATTCTTTTCTTCGTGTTTGTGCTCATGTTTCTTTGCTTAACTCCCTTTTTTTTTACTTTTACAAAGTAAAAAATTATAAATCATTTTTAAGTCAGCGGAGTATCACAATAATATCACGACAACTCAACTATAAACACAGAACCTCTTGGTTTATTGGCCATTACAGCCACTTTCCCACGATGCCTTTCTACAGCTTGTTTTACTATAAATAAGCCTAAGCCTGTACCCTTGGTAGTACGTGTTTCCTCATCTTGTACACGAAAGAACTTCTTATATATTTTTTTATAATCTTCCTTGGCTATCCCCACCCCTATATCTTTTACTTCTAGCACTTTCTTAGTCCCCTGCATATAGAGATTTACTTCGATAGGTTGATTATTGCTGTACTTAAAAGCATTCTCTATTAAATTATTAGCCACCATTCGCATAATGAAACCATCTCCTGTAAGGGTAATACCAGGTTCTATAGTACCCGTTATTTCCCCTTTTATACTCTGATTATCAATTACCTGATTTAGCATTTCGCTTAGATCTATTTTGGAGAGTGCGTATTGATATTTATCGTTTTCTATCTGCATAGAAACGAGCATATTCTCCGCCAGTTCTTCTAGTCTAAAAGTATTCTGAATACTATTTTCTATGAGTTCCGCTTTTTTCTCCTCTTTTACTTTAGGGTTTTTACTCGTTTGCAGCATTAGACGTATTGCTGCTATGGGAGTTTTAAACTCGTGGGTAACGCTAAGCAAAAAGTTGTTTTGTCTCTTATTGAGCTGGTAGATACTATCTATACTATAATAGACGCCATAGATACCAGAGGCCACTAGTACCAAAAGTAAAATACTCTGATAAAGCCAAATATTTCTTTGCTGAAAACGCTCTTCTTCCAACTGTTGCAAGTTGGTAGGATTGATACTCAGCTGCACTACCTTATCTATACCGACTGTAGCTATAGATGCTATATAACTATTACTGAATCGTTGCTTTATAAATGACTTAAGTTGAGTAGAGTCAAAATCTATTTGTAGTTGTTTTAGATAATACGTTTCCGTAGAATCTGCACCCAAATTACCATTTTTGGCATTTTGCATGACTTGCAATGTGCAGGCATTTAGACCTGCTTTCAGTATATCATTTTTTAACTTGTAGTCCGTGTTGGCATAGTTGAGGAGTGAAAAAGTGAGCCAAGCAAAAGCCGCTAAGATGTAAACAATTACTAATACTATGAGAACTTTTACACGCATTGTTTTAAAATTGAGGGCTAAAATACACCCGTGAATAAGAAAGACAACAACTTACCTAAAATTTCGAAGAGGACACTTAGCTTGAGAAACGGACAAGACCACGAACTCATTTGGGTAGCGTACCAAGGATTAGTGTACGACGTGACTCAAAGTAGGCTCTGGCGAGATGGCAAACACTACGAGCACTGGGCTGGACAAGACCTTACAGAAGAGCTTCAAGACGCTCCACATTCGGCAACTGTTTTTGATAGAATGGACTGTGTAGGTGTGTTAGAAGAATAACATAACTATAGCTACCTTTGCAATCTCCAATGGAAATAGGAAAAACCAACTTACTAAAAGCTGCTCGTACCACAGAAAACGGATGTTATCTCATGGACGGAGACGGAAATGAAGTATTACTGCCTAATGCGTACGTAGCAGAAAGTCTAAACCTAGGCGATGAAATCTCTGTATTTGTATACAAAGACAACGATCAACGCCTTACCGCTACTACTCTTACTCCTAAGGTAGAGCTAGAGCAGTTTGCGTATCTTGAGGTCAAAGATGTGAACAATGCTGGAGCTTTTGTAGATATGGGTATAGTGAAGCAGCTACTCGTACCGTATAGCGAGCAACCCGTAAAAATGGAAGCAGGCGAATCATACGTTGTCTTCTTTTTACTAGATGAAGAAACGGATAGACTAATAGGTAGTGGACAGATAGAAGATTTTCTATTTACCGAAGACCTAGATGTAGAAGAAGGTGATGAGGTAAAAATACTCGCATACAAACGCAGTGATTTAGGCATAAACGTAATAGTAAACGGACAATATCAAGGTCTTATTTTTAAATCAGACATTCATAAAACTCTTCAAATAGGCAATACTGTGACGGCATATATTAAAAAAATAAGAGCCGATGGCAAACTAGACATAGTACTAGAAGCAATGGGATATCGCAACATTATAGACTCTGCATCTAAGCGTGTGCTTGCTGAGCTACAAAAAAATGATGGTTTTATTCCATACACGGATAAAAGTAAGCCCGATGATGTACGTAATGTTTTTAATTTGAGTAAAAAGGCATTCAAAAAAGCATTGGGAAATCTATACAAGAACAAAATAGTGACTCTGGAAAAGGATGGCACTAGGCTAGTAAAATAGTTTTAGAATAAGTACCTAGCAACTAGCCTACCGATATGTATCATTGGAGCGTCTTCGCTCTTTCTACCATCGTAGCTTATTATTACTTGTATATTATTGGCCAAGGTACGTTGGTAGCCTACATTCCAAGTGGTATTGTCTCCATTTTGCAGTCCACGAAGTAGTTCGTATCCTAAAGTAGAACGGGTATCCCCATCGTATTTTACTTTAATGTACTTAGCTCCTATATTCATCGTCCCTTTTCCTGCTTGGGTATACTTAAAGGTACCTCCCAATTCTATGTTTTCAGAACTTTCTCCTCCATACTCTGCTTTATTGGTAGCCTTATAATACTTAGTGAGCAGCTCAAATCTATAGGTATTTTTAATTACTAATGCGAGTTTAGGTGCTACTTCGTAGTATTGGTACTGGTAGCTTCTATCTGCAAAAAACTGACTTAAATACAGTCTATCTCCCTGCACTAAGCGTGTATCTAAAGTTAGTTTCCTTCCTATGTTTATACGTGTATTCAGTATATTGTCTTGTATAGATCGGCTATCAAATCCATTAGTAAGCAGCACTTTAGAGTTATTATTAATATAGGTATAGTCTATACCGTATCTCGGGTTTCCTCTATTGTAAAACAAGGTACTTCTAAAGCTTTGCGAATTACTAATGAGATTAGTATCTGTTAAGTTTTGCTGAATAGGATTAAGGAATTGACCTATGGAAGTGGGGAGTATCTTCTTATCTAATATGAGTGTAGTTAAACTATTAAATCTAGCCCATACAGCCTTCTTACTCGATTTTTGGGTATAAAAAACAGCAGGATTCAACTCAATAGTCTGACTTATTTTATTGCTATTGGTAGTAATAAATCCTGCTACAGGCGTGAATATTTTTATATAATCGGCTCGTGCTCTATCTAGATCAGACGCTACCTCGAACTCATTGAGTGTTTTAATATTATTGGTATCGTAGTCATTCCATATATACACCCCATTACCCGCTTGCACCTGCAGATACTGAAACTCTCGCCTCTGCTCCTGCCCTGTGCCTACTTGGTAGAATGTGCGTGAACGTATAAATTTCTTCCAAAAATGAAAATCTAGCTCTATTCTACTTTGCAAGGTTCGCTCTACGGGTTTAGTACTCAGAGTGGTATCTTTTATTTGTAACTGCCGATAAATAGTAGTGAAATCTACTCGCTGACTTTTTTTAGAAGTATAGGAACTTTGCAGATTAATGTCTCTACCAATAGTGGCGGTGGCTAACTCATTGTTTTTAGGTCTATCGTCTATTCTCTGTGTGGCGTTTAGATTATACTTAAGTCGGCTAGTATCACTATTTCTGATAAACACGGAATAGCTTCTGTAGCTGTAACTCTGCAACTGCAAGGTGTCCTTTTTAAAAGCACTTCTTTCGTCTGCAAAACCTAAGCCTCCTACCAATCTCCAGATAGGTCTACTAAGTGTTGCCGATGCACTATGAAAAGCATTACTCACTTCACTTGTATCGCTTAAGGCTGTAGCAGAGTTGAGTAGCTCCAGAGAAGACACAAGGCTTATCTTTTTCCAAATAGCACCTAGGTTAGTCAAGTTAGAAAACCCAGTAAAGCTGTTCGGTCTATAGAAAACTGAAGTATTGTTGTTTACGTATTTGCCCGGCGATTTAGCTAGTCCAAAAGTAGCGTTGGCTATATGTTCGTACTGTGGTATAAATTGAGCAAGAGCACTTGGATTAGTCAGTACTTTATTCCACTTTCTATCAAACTCCACATTTCGATATCTCTCTACATAGTTGTATTTATCACTTACTAGTTCGTAGTTGAGATCTGAAGTAAATAACCAAGAAGAGTCCTTTAGTCTTTTATTGGTAGTTTGAAACAACTTAAGTCCAAAGCCTTGATTATCTGAGTCATCCAAAGAAGATAGCGTATTTTTATCTAAGCTGCTTATTGTGTATTCTATACCTGCCTTGCGGCCTTCCGTTTGCATTACCACACCTAGATTGAGTGTATTGAGCCGCTGCGGTGCTACGAGTACTTCTATAGGGTCGTAGTCCCCAGCATTTGTCCCTATATATTCAAAAACCTTACCATTGGCTGCAGACTGTGCTTGTCGGTAGCTACCATTCCCAAAACCAATATTACTAAAAATAACTTCGTAAAACTGAGCCACAGTGTCTGGGTTTGCTGCATAGGAATAGCGTTGCTCTCCTCCTACCTCTGCTCGTGTGTACATTATTCTATCATTATTATACGCAGTTTGGGGTCTCACATTAGAAAAGAATGCCAAGCTATCACCAGATTCTGCAAGTATATCGGTAGCACTTTTACCCAGCAGTGAGTCGAAGCCATTTAAGTTTTGCTGAAAAGGCTGCGAACGTAAATCCATCTCGTTAAAACCATTGGCGTATACAGTAAATTTACCCTTGGTAACTGCCGTACCTAAATGTGCCACGGATCTACCGTAGTTACGATCTGAGTATTGAAACTCAGCTACTATTCTGCTATATCTTGTAATAAGTATGCGTGGAGTGAAAGTAATCTCGCCTGTATTATAATTAATCACATAGTCATTATCTTCACCTCTTTCAAGCTGCTTACCATCCAAATAAACATTCTCCGTTCCTGCTATTACTACTATAAAAATCTCACCGTTATCTCCTGACAGTCTGTACGGACCACTATTACCTTCTATTCCATCTATGGTATTTCTGCTAAATCTACCTCTAGAGATGGCGGCTTCCGCTTCTGTAGCCACTCGCCACTTATCGTACCATTTCACATTACTTAGCTGTACACCTCTCGATTTTTTATAGTAGTTTAGAAAATAGGAATTTGCCGGCCTACTCATCAAAAAATCACCCAGAGTTAACTTTAAACTATCTCGCTTAAGCGTAATATACACCTGATCAAAGTCTTGTATCTGCTGGGTATTCCCTTCTGGTTGTATGGGGTTATTTTCATCACTGACTACTGCAAGTACTTCTACATCATTAGCTAGAGTACCGCTCAACCTTAGGTTTAAATTCGAATTCACTACTACGTCTTGTGCGTTTCCAAAACCGATACCACGAGATACGTTTCCCGCAGTTTTTAGATTTCCATAGTTGGCAAAAGTCTGATTGGCAGAAGGAGTATATGAGAATGGATTTTGCTCAGCGGCCTTACGTATGGCTCTAATATCCTTGTTTTGATAGGTAATACTAATAATAAGTTTGCGGTAGGTGATAAAAATACTATCAGAGGCTTCTACTACTTTCCAAGCAATCTTATTATTTATTTGCTCATAATCAGCCGGGGAAGTATATCCAACTATCTGGAGGGAATTAGGTATTACAAATCCGGAATCGAAGAGTAAAGTGTCGTTACTAAGAGGTTTTATCCATTTAGAGAATTGATTGCTTTGCTGCCCAAAAGCAGTGGAACTAATACAAAGCAGCAGTATGGATAGGTATTTTAACAATCTATAGAATTAGCTAAAACAAAATAACGCTATTTAGACATTAAAATGTATACCGACTCAATATGGTTTCGACTATGTATCTACTACATTAGCATCTGTCTCGCGAGATTCGCCTTTGCTCCCTACCTTTATAAGCCCGTAGGACATATAGACACTTGTGATAATAACTACCCATAATATGATACCTTGCTGAAACTGGCTAGAGATCATTGTATCTGGGATACTATAAAAAAGCAAGATGGTAATTAAACCTCTAGGAGCTACATACTCTACTACATCTGTCACTTCTTTGGCAAATGATTTAAGTAGCACTATACGGACCAAAAGTATTCCTATGAAAACCATTAGGCTAATGAGCAGCACCTCAAAATCTACAAGCTCAGCCAGGTTTATGGTGATTCCAAAAACTATAAAGAAGAAAGTCCGCAGCACAAAAGCCGTTTCCCTCGATATAATATGAAAATCCTTCTCCATTTTCACAAATTCCATTCTACTCATTAGATTTTTAAGTGGGCCTAAGAATACTAAGTGATGGTTTTTTAATATTAAACCAAAAACCAAGATAAGAACTAGTGGACTAAGGTGAATCATCTTGCCCAATGCATAAATAAGTATGAGGATAGAAATAAAAAAGAAAAGCTTAACCTTAGCATTAAGAAACTTAAATAGCAATACTAGACCTACTCCTACGAGCATAGATACTATGATAGTTAACAAGACCTCTATCCCAAACTCACCAATAGAGCTACCGACCTTGTTGGTCTCTAAAATACTGACTACCAAGTTAAAAAACATAATGCCTACAATGTCTGAGATACAGCTTTCATAGATAAGTAACTCCTTATCATACTCTAGCAGACTAGCCACACTAGGTATAACTATAGCACTAGAAATAACGGCTAATGGAGTAGCATATAGCAGAGATACTGTAAATGGCATGTCTAAAAAGAAGTAGAATATTGGAGCTATAAATAGCATACTGCCCACCAATCCAAGAATAGCCAAAATAGTTGCCTTCCATATTAGCTTGCTTTTTGCCTTAGAGAGTTCTAAATCTAACGCCCCTTCTAGCACTATCATAATCAGACCTACAGTACCTAGTACTTTTAGGTAAGGAAAAAAGTTAACAGAGTATTCTGGATGCACAGCTAGGTACTGACCCAAACCCACGCCTGTTACTATGAGCATAAGCACGGAGGGTATGTTAGTACGTTTCGAAATCTCACTAAAGAAGTAAGAGAGTACGATACAGATAGATAAGGAAACTATAATTATGTTGTAATCCATTGAGGGACAAATTTAAACGTGCTAGGTATATATAGAGTTAAAAGATTAAAAAATAGTACATATATCACATTTAAAAAAAACTTGAAATTTTTGCGACAATACTTTTAACAATCACCCATTAAAATGGAAGGGTTTATCCTTTTAAATGAGCGATTCACCATCAAACTCGTCTGGTTTACTTAACCCCAGTAAATGCAGTACAGTAGGAGCTATATCAGCAAGTTTACCATCTTTTACCAAGTTTATTTCACTATCTAGCAAGTAGATAGGAACTAGATTAGTACTGTGGGCGGTATTTGGAGTTCCGTCATCATTTACAGCCATATCTGCGTTACCGTGGTCCGCTATTATTATGAAACTATACCCTTCACGCTGTCCATACTCTACAAGAGCCTGAGCACAACTATCTACCATTTCACACGCTTTTACTATGGCATCAAAAACACCCGTATGGCCTACCATATCTGGATTAGCATAGTTTACACATACAAAATCATAGTCTACTTTTCGCATAGCTAACATTACTTTTTCGGTAAGCTCTACTGCACTCATTTCTGGCTGCAGATCGTAGGTAGCTACTTTGGGAGATGCTGCCATAACTCTTTCTTCTCCTTCAAATGGCTCCTCTCTGCCCCCATTAAAGAAAAAAGTAACGTGAGGATATTTTTCCGTTTCTGCAGCTCTAAGTTGAGTCTTGTCTGCACCTGCTAGTATCTCCCCTAGCGTATTCTTAAGGTCTTGACTATCGAAGAGCACGTGAACATTCTTATAGGTCTTATCATACTCGGTCATTGTGAAATAGTGAATACCAAGTGTATGCATACCTAGTTCTGGCATATCTGCTTGAGTCAGCACTGTACTTATTTGTCTTCCTCTATCTGTTCTAAAGTTAAAACAAAGTACAATGTCATCTTCTGCCACGACACCCTCTTTATCCAAAACCACTGGTTTGATAAACTCATCTGTAATACCTACACTATAATTAGCTTCAAAAGCTTGCCTATAGTCCGAGTAACTTTCTCCCACAACATTTGTAAGCATATCGAATGCTAACTTGGTACGCTCCCACCTTTTGTCTCTATCCATGGCATAGTATCTGCCGCATATAGTGGCTAGCTTACTCTTGCCAAAATACTTAGACTCCGTAACTTCTTTTAAATACTTCACCCCATTATTAGGGTCCGTATCTCTACCATCTGTAAATGCATGAATAAATACTCTATCATCTAAACCGAGCTCCTGAAATAGCTCCGTAAGTGCTAGCAGATGGTCTACGCTACTATGCACTCCTCCATCGCTTACTAATCCCATGAGATGTATTTTTCGTTTCGGATTCTCTTTAGCTAAGCTTAGGATATTTTGGAAAGCATCTAACGTAAGTACTTCTTTATCTCTAAATGCTTTGTTGATACGCACCAGCATTTGCCATACTACTCGGCCAGCACCTATATTCATATGCCCTACCTCTGAGTTTCCCATCTGTCCGTCTGGCAATCCTACGTTTTCTCCAAAGGTTTTTAAGGTAGCGTGCGGCTTAGATTCTAAGCTGTCTATAAAAGGCGTCTTTGCATTAAAAATAGCATCCGATTTATCCTTTTTCCCGATTCCCCAACCGTCTAAAATTAGTAAAGCAACTTTTTTCATATTAGTAATACAAAACTAATATAGCTATAGTGCATAGTGAATACAAAGTTGTACAACTTACCTACATTACAGACAAACATTTTATTAACTTTATCGAAATAGACATTGTTAGCATTACTTTCCTACCATATTTGAAGTAACATTTTAGAATCTACGCCGTTAGTTACCCGTTGCTCACTTGAAATATCTACTTTCTATATTTATAGTCCTTTGTGACTTCTCATCCTTGGCACAAAACCACTATGTACTGCGTGGATATGTTACCAATACAAATGCAGAACCTTTGGAGGGTGTCTATGTACGATCATCTAATCAAGGTGTAGGAACCATAACCAACGAAAAAGGACAATACGAGCTTAGAATACTTGAGGGTTTAAATAAAGTGTCTTACAGTTTTATAGGCTACCAAACTCAACAGCTAAACTTGGTCATAAAACGAGGTGCGACTCAGAACATACGACTAGAAGTGTCTGAAAATGAAATAGGTACAGTAGAAATAAACAACAAACGAAAAGACTTATCTTACGACATCATAAGGCAAGTCATAGATAAAAGAGCTGAATATGAAAATCAATACACTACTCAGAAAAGGCACATCTATATTAAGAGTGTAGAAAGAAAGACCTTCACCCAAAAAAACAAAAAAGCGGAAGAAAAGAAGGACGAAGATGTGCTAGAAGAGCCCAAAGACACCTCCCCCAACTTGAACCTATTTGAGGGAGATTTCACCCAGCATCTCAAAAGCCCCAGTGGTTTTAAAGAAGAAAAGGAAGCAGCTAAAAAACTGGGGAGTCAACGCACCTTATTTTATACGTCTACTACTGATGCCGATTTTAATTTCAATGATAATCTGATCTACGTAAAACGGCTAGGAGATAATCAATACATAAGCCCAATAAGTGCTACTGCACTGCTCGCGTATAAGTACAAACTACTAAGCTCAAGGTATGAAGGAGATCTAAAGATATATACCATCCGGGTATCTCCTCGTAAAATGGGTAACGCACTTTTCAAAGGAGAGATAGAAGTATGGGATAGTTTATTTACCCTAAAAAGAGTGAATCTGGCTGTCTCTAAAAACTCTCTCATCCTTTACGATGCATTTAATATACAACAGTCCTACATCTTTGTAGATGGCAAAAAGGTTTTGGATAAAGAAAATTTGACTTGGACCATTAAAACCAAAAGTGGAAAATCTGAAGGATACTGCGATGTGACCTACTCTCAGTATGTTTTTGACTCACTATATCCCAAGCGTTTTTTCAATGCAGAGATAGGCACTACCAAAGAAGATGCTTACGAAAAAGATACCAGCTTCTGGGCTAAAATAAGACCTATGCCACTTACAGACGAGGAGGACGCCTACATAGATTACCAAGACAGTATTAAACGATTACGTACCAGCAAAGTATACTTAGACTCTATAGATTCGGTGTTTAATAAAATCACCTTTCTGAAACTAGCTTGGAATGGATTTGGGCATATCAATAGAGAGAAGAAAACACTCTGGAGTTTTGATCCAGCTATAGGGCTTATTAATCCTATCGCCATTGGTGGGTTTAGATTGCGATACGGCCTAAGCTACTACCGTAAATTCGAAAACCGTAAAGCTATTAGAATAGCACCTTCACTGAATTACGGCTTTCGTAACCAAGATATGAAAGGAAATCTTAGTGGCTACTATCTCTATAATCCAAAAAAAATCTCCTCCGTCTCTGTTGGTATGGGGAGTGATTTTGGGTTTGTAAATAACTTTGCCACGTTTGCAGATATCCTAAATCGGAGTAATTTCTTTGTACAAAAATATGTAACCGCTACCCATCGTACAGAGCTTTTTAACGGTTTCTACTCTTGGGCTAATGTGAGACGGACCACAAGATCTGATCTAGGATATTTTGAATTTAATCCCAGTTTTGACTCCGTTTTTTTTAACAATAATCCGCAGCGTTTTAAGAGTAATGCTTTAGTAATAGCAAGTGTGGGGATCTCCTACACACCCAAACAACTTTATATCCAAGAACCAAAAGAAAAGATAGTAATAGGTTCTAAATTCCCTACTTTTCAGCTGTACTATTCACAAGCAATAGCTGGCGTTTTGGGTTCTAAAGCATCATTCAAAGAATTAGACTTTTCTATAAATCAAAAATTTAACGTCGGCATATTTGGTCAGTCAGAATACACCGTTTCGTTGGGTGGCTTTTTAGACACCTCTAAGCTTCAAATAATGGACTATCGCTACCAGCGAGGTGGAGACCCTATATTTCTGCTACCTCCTATGTTTGGCTACCAGCTTATCAATAGTACGTTTGCCACATTTGGTGCTGTGCTAGAGACACATTACACCCATCAATTCAATGGTTTTATCACCAGTAAAATACCGGGTATAAAGCAACTAGGAATAAAAACGATGGTAGGAGGCGGACTACTCGTAGTGCCTGAGCGAGATTACCAATACTCCGAAATATTAGTAGGCATCAATAGGATTTTTAAAATAGGAAAAGACCGCTTTAGATTTGGAACGTATTACGTAGTAGGCCAATCCAATACTAGTGGATTTTCCTCAGGGTTCAAATTTTCTATAAATCCATATAACCCAGAAACTAATTCTTGGAGTTTCTAGAACATTAAGTCAACCATTTACACTTATTATTGTGCTAATGACCATCTCAGAAGCACAAAAAACAATAGACACGTGGATTACTACCATAGGTGTACGCTATTTCGACCCACTTACTAATACAGCTATACTTATGGAAGAGGTAGGTGAAGTAGCTAGGATAATGAGCCGTAAGTACGGCGAACAGAGCTACAAAGAGTCTGACAAAGAAGTAGACTTAGGTGATGAAATGGCCGATGTACTATTTGTTTTAATTTGCCTAGCCAATCAAACTGGCATTAATTTAGAACAAGCACTGGTTAAAAATCTGGACAAGAAAACCACTCGAGACGTCACTAGACACAAGGAAAATAAGAAACTACAGTAAAGGCACTATATTTGAAATACTAGTAAATATGAAAAAAATACTAACCATCATACTCACTTTATTTACTTCTAGTATACTGGCTCAGACCCAAGCTAAAATACCTAGAGGTTCTATAGGGATAGGATTACACGTAGCTTGCCCACAGAGCGAACTAAAGGACATAGACTACGATCCTGGCTTTGGAATAAACTTCTCCTATCTTACTAGAGGGTATCCGTATAAATCTAAGATGAATTTTCAGGTGGGAGCCCGAATGGATTTTGCCAATATGCAGTCCCGAACTTTTGATTCTATAGCGGTAGCACAGCCAGCCGATGGACCTGCTATAGTAGGAGATGCTAATGTAAAAGCGTCCAACCGTATGTACGGATTTTTTGGTTTAGTTAGATTAAATTGGGGAACTCAGGATGATAAATTTGTTCCTTACCTAGACCTAATTGCTGGACATAGAAACTATAATACATACCAAAATATATCACTAAACGAACCAGAGGATAATCTAGACTATGAGAACAATACATTAACCGATAAAATAGTGTACACACAGCGTTTTCATTACGGAGCTGGTATTGGTATCAAGTATAATCTAAACTCTAGTATCTCACTAGACGCAGGAATCACCTATACTTTTGGCGAGACTGGTGCCGCACTGCCACTTGATAATATAACACGATCTTTAGGCGGTGACGAGATAGATTACACAAACTATGGCACTATAAAAACAGACATGCTACTTATAAATGCAGGTATTAGAATCAACTTATTTAAGAGATACACGCATAAAAAAAGTTACACTCCTTCTACTAATACAACTCCAACCAATACAAGATACAAAGACACTTCTCCTACTAAAACAAGCGACCCAGCTATTCCAAATAATAATACGCCAAAGGAGACAACTCCTAAGAAGAAGATTCCGATTAAAATAAAACCAAACGGACCCACTAAAGATAAGGATGACAGGAGCTAAAGAACTCTCAGCCAACTATTGGGATAACAGATATAAGGAAGAACTCACAGGATGGGATATAGGGTATCATAACCCTATACATACTGATTTTATAGAAAAGAATTATCCCAAAGATGCGTACATACTGGAGCCAGGAGCTGGCAGTGCGTATGAAGTAGAGTACCTATGGGAGAAAGGATATAAAAATGTCTATGCATGCGACTATGCTCTAGAAGTAAAAGAAAGATTTCTCAAGAGAGTTCCAGACTTTCCCCCAGAGCAGTATATCTCTGGCGATTTCTTTGCTTTAGAAAAGCAATTTGACGTGGTGCTAGAGCAGACATTCTTTTGTGCTATCGATCCTACACTTCGTGCTCATTACGTAGAGCATATGCATAGTATTCTGAAGCCTTATGGCAAAATATATGGAGTACTCTTTGAAATGGATAAGCCAGAAGGCCCTCCTTTTGGAGGAAACACAAAAGAATATAGCCGTTTATTCTCAGATAAGTTTGAGATTTCTAAGATGAAACAAAGCACAGAATCTATACCGAAACGCATGGGTTCTGAGTTAATAGTAGAATTAACTAAAAAATTATAGGATTCTTATTGCAAGGTTTGAAATGGGGATTATTTTTGCACCCGCTTACGAATAGAAACGTTCTATGTAGTAAGCAACATCAAGCTAAAGTAGCTTCCGCCAAGGCGGAGTAAGAGTAAACCGGATGTTTTTATTATACTACTTTACTTATTAAGCGAAAGTAGCTCAGCTGGTAGAGCATCACCTTGCCAAGGTGGGGGTCGCGAGTTCGAATCTCGTCTTTCGCTCCAATCAATAAAAAGGGAGTAATCCCTTTTTTTGTTTGATGCTTGGGTGGTGGAATTGGTAGACACGTTGGACTTAAAATCCAATGTCCGCAAGGACGTACGGGTTCAAGTCCCGTCCCGAGTACAGAGCCTAACGGCAAAAAGCCTGTTAATCAGTCCGATTGACAGGCTTTTTTGTTTTACAGCAAATTTGTGTCTGTCCTATCGGAAAACATACCTTAATTTGTAAAACAATAACAGATTTCTCGCAATGGCGGTTTAGGTAATAGTTGCTATTCAACCAACTTAAACAAAAAACTACATTGACTAGGATCTATAAAAGAGTCCTTTTCAACAAAGCTGTTTTTCTTCTGAATCAAATACAACATTTCTTCACTAAAATAAGCATTGGTAGACGATGAAATGGGTAAATTGGATATGTACGTATAGGACTTTTTCTTTGTGTTTTTGGTAGTGTAGGTGTAATTTATTATGTAATCATCTCTCAACGGGAGCTCCAATCTTTTAAGCTGTTTAAAACTAAGAGCAATGTATGCTTCACCATTAATTTGACAAATGTCCCAAGTAATATCGTTTTGACTATTTACATCCTCTGTAGCTAAGGTTATGCGTAAACCTTCATTTACGGTATTGGTTTCGCTTTTCAAGTTAAAAAGAAGGTTTTCTTCCCTCCCATTCTTGAGTTTTACCGTCACCAGTTTATTTTTTAATACCTCTATTTGTGGCATATGGCTATTCAAAAACGAGATAGCTTTTTTTGATACCAAAGAGGACTCAAAAGAGGACTCGTTAACTTGATTCAGGTATTTTCCTTCTGGAACATATTTTAGGTAGAAATTATCTGTATCAATAATGCTTGGTATACCCCTTCCTGTCCCATAATAATTTGCCTTGTAAGAAATGTAGCGACCGTTATTATCTAAACCGCCCGCATGTGTTAATATTTTCACTAACTGAAAGGAGAACGTATTATTATTAAGAGGCTGACGATTAGCAACATAATTGTTTAGAAAATCGTTTGTTTTACTCGCAGTATTTGGTTTATTAACAGCTTTATTCGAATTGATACTATCCAGTTTCATTAGTATCAATATTATAGAATCCTTTTTGATTTTAAGCTCATCTTCACTCTTCGTCAATTTAGAAGCGTACAATTCTTTTTCCTCTTCACTCTTCGTCAATTTAGAAGCGTACAATTCTTTTTCCCCTTCGCTCTTGGCATTCGATTTTTTTAAAATTAATATACCATCTTCCAAAGAAGATATCTCAGTCTTGAGCTGAGACACGATTTGATACAGCCCAGATAATTCTACTTTAGAGGAGGATTCTTCCAATTGAGATTGTTTAAGCTGTGATTGCAATTCGGTTATTTGTTCTTTTTTAGATTGGCCAAAAACAAATAAAGTATTAATTAACAATAGGATGGAAATATAACGCTTCATACTACAAAAATAATCAATACGCACAACCTACTTCAGAGGACTTGAGATAGCCTCACTAATTTTCTATTCGAAAACCTTTTCAACGGCCCTATTCACTAGCCCAGTCTTTTCTGATAAGACAAGCTAATAGTAGAAGGAAGTGAAAGCCAGTTTGCCTCTTTTCTGCTTCTGTGGAAAAAGTATTTAATGCACTAATCAGGTTAAGGGCTCAAGGTAGTAAGTATGAAAAGCTAAAAAAAAACACCAATATATATTTGAGCTTTTTGTTTTACAGCAAATTTGTATCTGTTCTATCGGAAAACATACCTTAATTTGTAAAACAATAACAGACTTCTCGCAATGGCGGTTTAGGAGCTGTTTTTAAAACTATTTATACATATGGCAACATTTTATATCATACACTCCAAATCTACAGACGCATTCTACACTGGGAGCAGCAATAACTTCGAGATGCAATTTGAGCAGCACAAAAACGGCCATTTCCCAAAGGGTTTTAAATCTAGTGCTAAAGACTGGGTAGCCTATTTCCTTATCCATGATATAGATATAGATACCGCCAATAGAATAGTGAAGCATGTGAAGAAGAATAAGTCTCAAGAGTTCTTTGAAAGCCTAAAGGCAGATGGGTCAATGGCAGAAAAGCTAGTAGAGGAATTCACTAATGTGAGATCACATCCTGAGAGCAATCAGGAGCCATCTTAGTTAGGAGAAATCATCATTAAAGAAAGGCTCACTGATTGATAGTCACGTACAAAATTGAGCTATTTGCAAGCTGACTTTGGTTGCCTCTAAAGCACTACTTCTATTTTCTGTACAATACCAAGCCTTACAACACCCACTCCTCGCCTCTTGCTGGTATAATTACCTTGGGCTGCAATGAGTCGTTTAGCGTATCTCTGAGGTCGTACATAGCTTCTTCTTCGCCGTGTACAAAGAATATCTTTTGTAAATGATCACTATCAGATTTTTCGAAATAGTCTGTAAGGCCTACAATATCTGGGTGTGCACTAAAAACATCTGTCTGTAGCACTTTGGCAAATACATATTTGTCATTCCCTTTTATGCGGATAGAACTTTTACCTTCTAGCAGCTGGGCACCTAGTGTACCTGGCGAGCAAAAACCTGCTATAAGCACAGTACATAGTGGATTCTGAATATGATCACTGATGTGATGCTGTATTCTACCCCCTTCGAGCATTCCCGCACTACTTACTATAATGCAAGACTCTCGGTATAGTTCCATTTCCTCCACATCTTCCTCATCCTCTACCAGATGTAGGCTTTTAAAATCGAACAGACTTCCTGCTTCTTCTCTGTGATGTTCTTGTGCTTCTTCGTTTAGATAACGCACAAACTTATTATGAATATTGGAGCTGGCCAGTGCTAGTGGACTATCAGCAAATACCCGTACTGGCGGTAACTTACCTTCAGTAAATAGTTTTTTGAGCGTAAAGAGTACCGACTGTGTTCTCCCTACACTAAAGGCAGGAATTATCAATCTACCTTCTTGATTTATACAAGTATTGGTCACTTGCTCTATGAGCACCTCTTCTGCTGAGCGAGTTTCTTTGTGTTTTCTATTGCCATAGGTGGTTTCAGATACCAACACATCTAGACCTGGCATAGGCTTAGCGTCTACTATGAGCTTTGCTCCTGGATTTCCTAAGTCACCCGTAAAACCGATAGTCTTAGTACGTCCACCTTCTTTTATCTCTAATCGTATACTCGCAGCTCCTATGATGTGACCCGCTTCATAAAAAGTAAAAGAAACATCATCATTCAACTCAAATTTTCGATAATAGTCGTACGTTAAAATCTGCTCATTGGCTTTTTTTACTTCTGCAAAACCGTATAGTCTTACACCCTTATTGCGTTTGCTATTATTATTCTGAATATTTACAGAATCTATCCAAAGCTTTTCTAGCAAATAAGCAGTAGGCTCTGTGCAAATTATCTCACCTCTAAAGCCTTGTTTTACTAGATTAGGAATATTGCCACTGTGATCTATGTGAGCGTGCGTAAGAAGTAGTAAATCTACATCCTTCGCATCAAACGCAAAGTTTGCGTTAATTTCTTTATTTGTTTTATCTTCATAATCTATCCCGCAATCTACCAGTATGGTATATCCGTTGTCTAATTCTAATAAGTGCATGCTACCCGTTACTTGCTTGGCAGCTCCCCAACATGTGTATTTCATCTATTACTAAACTTACCGTGCAATAATAAGTTTGGAAAGGGTATAACTCAAATTTGCTTCACTGTAAATCTTAACAGTGTACACACCACTTGCTAAATGAGTTACGGAGATAGGCTCCATGCCTTCTGTTTGCTGTACTAAAACCTCTACTCCGTATGAATTAATAAGGGTAACTTCTAATGGTCCTGCTATTGGGGTTGAGATACTAAAATGTGATGCTGCTGGTAGTGGTAGTAGGTTCACTTGATTTCGATGTAGCTTCTCTACTCCTACTACACCTTGTATTCTGCTAAAATATAACGTAGCAGCTACAGCCCCTTTTATAACTTCTTTTAATGCAGGAATATCAATATTGGCAGTAATATCAGTTGCGTTATGATAGTGCGGATTGGGTGTATTTTGGTACAGACCTGTTACCACAAGACCTACATCTTCAAAAGGCACGTAGTCCGACCTTTCTGCTCTCCCTAAAATAGGTGATATAGTAGTATATAGGTAGACTAATCTACCTAGCGTATCAGTCTTACGAGATGACATTTCATTATTAGAAAATGGTGAATCATCTTCGTCTCTTTCGCATACTATGGTAGAATTATTAGAGGTAATGGCTCCACCTATTTGATCTAGATTGAACATCAATTGTATTTCCTCTTCTGTTTCGTCAGCTAAGGTATTTGCCACATAATGCCTACTTCCTACCAAACCATTTTCTTCTGCCCCGAAATTGACAATACGTACTCCTATTTTAGTATCTACATCTTTTATAAGCCGGGCTATTTCTAATGTAGCTATTACTCCACTCCCATTATCATTAGCTCCTGGGCCTTCATCCACAGAGTCAAAATGTGCACCTACGATAATCCATTTATTAGGTTCAGATCCAGGTTTCTCTGCTATTACATTATATGAAGTATCTTCACCTACAAGAAAGGTATCTACTATAGGACTGTAGCCTAATGCCGTGTATCTATTAATAAGCCATTCGGTAGCACTATCAAAACCTGCTGTTCCAGTAGCCTTAATGCCAATTTTCTCGTAGGCATGTACTTGCTCTCCTATAGAGTCTACCAAGTCGCACTGCCTTGCAATGCGATACTCGTACTGCTGAGCAAACCCTAAATGGGCACTGCATAGTATTATGAAAAGGAATACTTTCTGCATTTTTCCAAATGTAGCGAAATGTTTAGTGTAAGAATGTCTTCTGTCGGCAAGAACTCTGCAATTTTTTCTGGCCATTCTATAATGCATAGATTACCTGAGTCTATATATTCCATAAAACCAATATCTTCTATTTCTTCCAGCGACTCTAGTCTATATAAGTCGAAATGATGAATTTGGTTACCATTAACCTCATACGTATTAACTATGCTAAAGGTCGGGCTATCCACTTGGCAGGCATCTCCACCTAAATGGCTTACAAGATATTTTACCCAAGTAGTTTTACCTGCACCTAGATTACCGTACAATAGATAGATATGCTTTTGCTGAGAGACCACGTATTCAATCATACGTGTGTGATCATTCTCTATGTCACAAATTTCGAAAGTCACTGTGCTTATTTAGGCTCTAGTGCGACTAGTGGTACCATCATTTCTTCCATACTTATTCCTCCGTGCTGAAAAGTATCTTTATAGTACTTGGCATAGTGATTCAGATTATTGGGATAAACAAAAAAGTCATTTTCTTTGGCAAATACATATCTACTAGACATATGCTGCGTAGGCAAGAGTGCTGTTTTAGGATCTGCCACTTCAAAGACTTGCTTAGCCTCATAGGTCATTCTCTTTCCTGTTTTGTACCTCAGGTTGGTAGTAGTGTCTTTGTCGCCTACTATCTTCACTGTTCTATCTACCTTCACAGAACCATGATCTGTAGTTATCACTATTTTAATCTTCTTACTGCTCAAAAACTTAATAGCCTCTAGCAATGGAGAGTGTTCAAACCAACTTAGGGTCAATGCTCTGTAAGCAGCTTCATCTTCAGCTAATTCTCTTACTATTTTAGAATCGGTACGAGCATGAGACAGCGTATCTATAAAATTGTAGACTATGGTCACAAACTCTTCATTTATCAAGTTAGGTAGTTGCTCTACCATTTGCTTGGCGTTATTCAGATTAGTTACCTTTATGTACTTAGATTCATAACCCGTTTTTAGTCTTTTAAATTGATCATTTAAGAAAAAAGACTCGTGCAAGTTT
>Ga0206130_10003625_pt1 | contig 19939 bp, 18 predicted proteins | sample Helgoland_Spring_9_FD_148637 | JGI IMG/M metagenome (GOLD analysis project Ga0206130, IMG submission 148637) | Pelagic subsurface seawater microbial communities from Kabeltonne, Helgoland, North Sea - Helgoland_Spring_Bloom_20160512_1 | ecosystem: Environmental > Aquatic > Marine > Epipelagic ... | reverse complement strand
GCCAGCGCCGTCATTCAGGCGTCGGCTACAAAACGCCAAAACAGGCTTTCGAAGATATGACTTGGAAAATGGCCGCGTAGGGTCAATAAGCAAACTGTCCGGAAAACGGGACGAAGTTCAAATCCTCTAGCCCACTCGAGGCTGCAAACCTAAGTTACCCTGCCTGTAGAAGGCTCTGTGTGAGGCTGATCGGGCGCCTACAGAAAGATTTAGAACAAATTGGGTTGGCCCGTTTTGCAGGTGTGTGTCCAAGGTAAAGATTTAGTTTGCGAATGGTTATATACGCCGTTTTGAAAATTCCAAATAACGATATCTATAGCTATTTACCTTAAATATGGTATTGAGAAAATGAGCTGACACTAATAACGCCCAATGGAAAAAGGTTTAGCAAATACGAACGTGGATATTCCAGAACAAAGGTCGCAAGCTAGGTGATGAAAAACTTACACCTTAGTAAATTATTTTGGACAGCATTATTGGTTGCCAATTGCTACGTGATAATTGCCACGTACGCTATTGTCACTCATCCTGATAATACATTCGACGCAGACAACCAACAACACATATTAGCAGCGCTTAAGTTGACTTATGTTAGGCTTACGCTCGCAATATTTTTTATGGTCGCATACCCGGTCATTTTATTTAGCTCTTTAAAATATGCCAAGTACGTTACAATCGCATTAACTGCTTGGGGTATTGTAATGTACATAGACGATTACTTAGTTCTGTACAAAATAATAGAATACCCTAAGCGAGGTTTGGTTGTCGTCTTACAATCACTTCGTCCAATTTTATTGATTTGTTTAATCTGGATGAGCTTTGAACTTACATTTACTAAGTCCAAAGTGAATTAGCGGCATGGCAGACAAAAAAGTAAACGATTTAGCTCTCATAAAATCCCCAATCTGATACTGTGAATATAGCACTCATATCATCAAATAGTATCTCAGGTGGTGTCTTAGTTCCGTATTCTTTGTGTATTTTGGAGCTACCATCGGAGACGTGTCCCATGATGTATTCCGCACGAGCTAAATCGACCCTTGCTGCTGCACTTCTGTCTCTGATCGTGTGACGTGCTGAGTAGGGGACAACATCCTCGTGCTTTATGCCTGAAACCTCTCTGACGATGTGTCTCAAGGCTGCTGAGGCGTTGTTGTGTCCATTCTTTGAATAGTGGTTAGGAAAGACAGGAGCATCGCTGTCTGTTGCCAGCTTATAGGATCGGAAGGCATCAAGTACGGGCGTGAGCAGAGGCACAGCACGCTCCAGATCGCTCTTTTCCATACGCCTAATTGCATTGGTTCGGAAAACGACATGAGCCAAGTTATTATCAAGTCTTAGGTCTTTGATTTGAAGTCCTGCGGCTTCACTTGTTCTGCAACCCGTGTAGATCATCAGTAGGCCAATTAGTTTAACTTCTTCGTCTTTAGTTCTGATAATATTATCTAAATATACTTCTAGCTCTTCTGGCTTGAATGATCTCCGTGCCTTGCGCTCATCCTTCTCTCGCTTCTTGTTTGATAGTCCAGAGAATGGATTGAAGATCGCCTGACCCTTCTTCTCTTGGTTCCAGCAGTTTACCACTGCGCTTAGGGTATTGTTGTTGCGGTTGCGTGTCCCAGCTTTGGGGTATGTTGCCCACAACCAGTCTGACACCATCTGCCTGTCGAGATCCTGCAATCTTGTGTTGCGACCATCCACGGCCTTCTCAACGCGTCTAAGCAGTCCTCTGGTCTTGCGCTCCCACTTAGCCTCTACATCTGAAAGACGTATTTTGGTTCTCTTGTTTGTCTTGATGTATAGTTCGGTAGCATCTGACCAAGTGGCATGGGATGTAACCTTGGTTTCACCTGATACGATTGCATATTGTGCCAATAGAGGGTCATTTGGGTTTTCTGGCTTGTATGGAGTTTGGTAACCAGCTTCCCCCCAACGACCTGACTGGTAGTCTTTCGCCTGTTGTTCTTCATCAACATATTCGTCGCTGATAATGCCCAACAGTAGATCTTGATGCTCTTGTACTTTGAGCTTCCATTCTTTGATCTTCTGCGGAAAGTTTTGAATGTCTTCTTCGGTGGCATCTATACCTAGGGCAGGGGCTTGATCTGGATGCACCCCGTATTTAACCGCCATTTGTTTGGCTGATGAGATAGCTGACTGCTCGACCTTTTGTGTCTTCGGAGGTTTCCCGTGCAATAATTGCTCAGCTAAACGCTTTGTCGCCTCAAAACGCTCATTCTCAACCACCCATCGTCTTTGAGCTACTGATTCAATCTTTGTATCAAGTGCCTTTTTCCACTCCGTGAGCAGATTACCTTTAGAGTTTCTTGGAAAATGTTGCTGCAGTTTAGGCGGAACACGGCGTCTGTATTCAAAGAATCCCGTTTCGGACGGGAAGAGGTAGCTAATTTTGGTGGACATCTGCAAAACCTGTGTACCGTTTGTGTACCGATTTTGTGTACCTTATCCCCCAGAAAGTCAATAAATATGAGTTATAAGGGGGATTTGTTGTTAAATGGCTCCTGCGGTAGGGATCGAACCTACGACCAATTGATTAACAGGTATCTTGGCATTTAATAGTATCAATGGGTTATGGGGTGGTTTATAACTAAGGTTTATAACTTTTGTTTTGGAAAAGCGCTAACCTAAAAAATTGAACGATAGAAATTGCAGTTTTATCAAAGCTAGCCTTCATGTAGTTCGGGATGCGCTATACTGAGCTAATCTTTTAATTATTTCTGTCGTTTTGAATGTATTAAGCATATCTTATTTCGTCATTCTTATGTGTAGAGGAGATTTTCATATTGGATGAGAAGGAAATTTACGAGCGCATTGATCAAATTCAAAAGCGGTTGGATCACTACAAATCTCCCCAGACAGCAAAAGTAGTGGCTCCTGAAAAACATACTGCGTGGAGGTTGTTTACGGCTGTAGTTTTATGTTTTTTGTTCTTCGTTTTCGTTCCGATAAACAACTATAAAATCGACGAGAACGGGCCCATGATCATGCCTTCTTTGAGTTATATTAATTTCTCAATCAAGGCTCAAAATTCCAATATCTTGAATAAAGATGACAATTATATTGAAGAAATCCAACCGTCTAAGGGCGTCTTGATGCAATTAACCTTAAAAGCAGATTTTCAAATTAATGACTTTAAAAACCAATCAACGCATCACGCAAATGAAGATCAAAAATTCAACTCAAGAAAACCTATTTTGTTTAGTTCCCTATCTTCTCCAGACCAAATGGCTAGGAAGGCGTTGGGCGATGATTTTGCCTTCTCAGCGTTTTCTGAAGTTAGCTTAGAAGCGGCTCCCGATGAGAGGCTCAGAGAGTTATTTAATTCATCCGATTTTGAAAAAGAGTTCGGTGGTTTAGAGCATCGAGTAATTGCTTTGGTTTTAAAAAGTGAACAAAAATTGAAATTAATCAAAAACGGAAAACATGTTTACACTTGGAAGGTATCTACCGCACGCTCTGGTAAGACCACACCCAATGGGACGTGGGCGGCTCAATGGCTTTCAAAGCATCATAAATCCTCGTTATATAATGACGCACCTATGCCGTATTCGATATTTTATGATGGCAATTATGCCATCCATGGGACAACTGACATCAAGAATTTGGGCACACCAGCTTCAGCTGGCTGTGTGCGATTGGATCCAAAGCATGCACAGATTTTGTTTGAATTGGTCGAAAGTGTTGGGAAATCAAACTTCGTTGTTCATATTGTAGGCTAAGCATTTCGTAGTATTGTTCGAAGTTTGCAGTTGGCTAAAATGTTTATAATGTCCGTTAATGCGGTGATTTAACGAGTGAAATAATAGTGCTGCGATTAAATTAAATATTTTTCTGATCTCAATGCGGTGGCGTTTGAAGTAATTGAACTTAAAAAGTCTTGGCATTTAACAGTATCAATGGGTTATGGGGTGGTTTATAACTAGGGTTTATAACTTTCGTTTTGGGTCATTGATCATGTCTAAAGCTCCATCAGCTATCAAGCTATACAAGGGCTTATCCCTTTACCGTAACCGCACGAAATGATGACGTTTTGTTTTGGGCTAATGCTCGTTCTCGGCACAAAGTCGTTTGATTAAGTGGTCTATGATTGTTCGCCATGTATGTTACCTTTTGAAAATGGATAACCTCTTAAACCCAGCCAACGCACATCAGCAACGATGCCCTAGATGCCAGTCACCTCTGAACACGGTTGTTGTGCATGGGCATGAGCAATGTGTAAGTTGTAAGTCCAATATCTTTGAGTGCTGCTCAGGGGATACCTGTGAGACAGATTACAACTTGGCTGTTGGCTACACGAGAGGTTGAATATCCTTGTTGAGCTTGACCAATGACTGACGCCAGAAAGATTGAACTCTGGAAGATACTCGCAGAGGGTTGTCCAAAGCATCCAGCTTATAGGGCCAAACGACAAGTTAAGATCAACTGTCAGACTTGCAGTGTAATGTGGAAAGCAAGGTTAGAATTGGAGGCAGTAGAATGATTAAATACCTCACCGTCATTCTATCGTTTCTGTTGATGACTTGCTTTTAGGTGAGATCAAAAATAGGGGTCGGTATGCTTGGTCAAATGACACCCTATTTCACGGTTTCTTCTGCGAATTTATTCATTGAGTTCATGTCAGTTGTTTTTGGTACAGTGACAATAAAACGTGATTATGGTGATGATGGGAGCTTTCGACATGCTCGCCTGCAATTCGGTGAAAGTATGATTATGTTAAACGAAGCAAATTCGGACTACGAAGTTAACAAATCTCAAATGCATGTCTACGTAACGGACGTAGAAAAAACGTATGAGTTGGCTCTAACAAATGATGCTAAATCCTTGATGTCCCCAATGGTTAGACCCCACGGCGATCTTATGGCAGGTTTTGAAGACCCATGTGGCAATGTGTGGTGGATTGCTGCAAAGGTGTAATCTTTACGCACCATCCCAGATCGTACCCTCAGCTTACACCTACGTTCACTTGGCATTTGCTAATTCTGCTAAGTAGTTGCAGTGGCATTTTTCTGGATAGCACCAGCAACTTAGGGCCTTACCCTTTAATTCTCCGACTTGGTCTTTAAGCTCGTCACCAAGGGTTTCTCGGTGTAGCCGAAGTGCCTCATCTCTTCCGAGTTTTTGCAAACTGTAGGGGTTCAACCATTTGGATTTTCTGTGGCCTGTATGAAAATTGGCACGACCACAATAGACCTTCAAGCCAGCATCTTCTGCCCATTGAGCTACAGCATCAACATACTGACCAGCCTTTCTATTCTCCCGAACGACTACAGCTTCGCCATTAAGCAATGCTTCAATTCTTAAATCAGGTAATAGGTTAGCATCTTCCAATATTACTCAATCCTCAATCACAACAGCAGTCCCGGTAGCCATGGTCAGGCTCCCACTGTTCGCATACAGTCAATCATGTCCTCTTGAGACTACAGAGGCAACCCTTTCAGCAACCAAATAAGCCTCGTACAAAGGGCAAGCACTGTAGGCTACACGAGCTTATAACCTTCGATACCATGCGTGTATGAACCTGTAGGGTACCCGTATTATTTTGCTGGAACGAATTGGTTCGGCCCGTTTTGCAGGTGGTACTCCAAGGTAAAGATTTAGTTTGATGCACTGTCAGCTTAAGCTACACTCGCTTAAGTGTTGCCAGCACTTAGGTCCCAAACATGATAAGGAAATTATGATGAAGCGTATGACTTGTAGGCAATTAGGTGGTGCTTGTGAAATAGAGTTTTTCGCAGAAACATTTGAAGAGATAGCGGAAAAAAGTAAGCAACACAGTATGGCAATGTTTCAGGCAAAAGATGCTGCACATATAGCAGCCATGGAATCAATGAAAGCCTTGATGGTCGATCCAAGTGGGATGCAGCAGTGGATGAATAATAAACGTGCAGAGTTCTTAAAACTTACTGATGAATGACCAAACTCTCCGCTATCCCGGATGACCAACTCAGTATCACCTCTGGCCTCTGTAAGCATCACTCAATGCTAGAGGTAGCTAAATCATACTTGTCGGTGGGGGCAATGCTACAGCGCATGAGGTACGCCAGAGGTACAGCTGTCCCAAGTGCAGAGCCATAGGCAACAACACGTATCAAATCGTGTAACATTGTAATGTAGATATTGCGTTAGATAGCTCTGCGTTAAAGAATTTCAGATTTTGTCGTTAATATAAATAAGACGTTTCATATTTTTCCCAGAAGCAAACTAGCCCTGCCAGAAATATGGCAGGGTTTTTCTGTATGCTATATTGGGGCGAGGCAGTAGATAATTAAGCAGGAAGCTGACTAAAGGCCACTGGTTGGTAGTCAGCGTTAGCCGCTTTTGCTGTATCGGCTGCGTCCAACTCAGCTTTAACTTGTGCCACCATTTCGGCTGCAAAAGTGCTGCGAGTGTAGCCCCAGTCCTGCAACTGACGGTCTGTCAGATAAGCTGCTGTACGGTTTGCTGCACTAGCCGATTGGGCCAATACCATCGCTTTATAGATTTTTCTCAGCATTTTAATCTCCTTGATTACAACGCTTTTTTTAACGACGTCTTCGAATTGTAGCATCAGACAATTCGGTATTCCCGTTATGCAATCAGCACAGGGCTGAGCTAAGAAATGGCTGAGAAAATAGCTCAATCAAATACTTTATCTCTAAAAACTTAGCATAGGATAAATCACGGAACTGATTGGATGCTAAAATTAGATATGCGTGCAAGTATAGCTGACTTTGTATCATCACTGTCTGCTGAGATTGCAATGCCTACTAGATTTGATGGTTCACCACCAAAAGCTTTTTGGAAGTCTATCGTTAAGTTAACTTGCTCATTTGCTTTTCCAGTGCCCGCTCTTTGTAAGATTACGCTTTTGCCAAGCTCTCTCAAATAAGGTGAAGGTAATATTTCTCCTGGATTATGATTGCCTCCCCACACATACATCAATACCCGTGCATCTTTGTTGCGAAGCAAGTCAGTCAATTTAAGTGTTTTTTTAGGTATGGATCTTTGTGGCAAAAACAAAAAATAAATGGATATATTCCGATCGTCACCACCTTTTAAAGTGAGGTCAGTAGATGGCACCGAAGCTTCCACAGCCCAATCCCATGCAGCCTGATTGGTCTCCCACATAGAAGAGGGTAAACTTTTCCACAAAATGGATACAGTGCCATCGGAGCTGATATTGAGTGTGCTGCCCTCTATTTCAAAATCATTACTCGAAAATAAAGAAAATGTCTGCTCCGTCCAGCCATCAGAAAAGCTGACTTGTTCAGCCACCGCCCAGTTCCATAAAAAGATTGAAGCAACAATTGAAATTAATATTAGTTTTCTTGGTATATGAGGCATGAAATTAGACTGGTTTAGGTTTCAGAAAGACACAAGTGTGTTGCCTGACCTTTTTCCAGAAATGTTGATAACTGTTTAAAACTTTTAGTTACACACAAAAATAAAGGCGTCATGTCTAACGTCAGCGCCTACACACGATGCTAGTGGTAGCAACTCATGCTGGTCGTTGGAGGCCATGCAATAGCCCTTAAGGTACGTCAGAAGGCTGTGTGGTTACCGGCGCCATTACTGATGCTTGGTTTCTAAAATTGGCTTAGCTGCTACAACAGCTTTGTGAAGCATTTTAAGTTAGGTTATGAAATTGGTGTCTGAAAGAAATCGTCCGATATGATCAAAATCTTATCAATTACTTTAACTCTCCTACTCACCTGCGGAACAATTGTAAAAGCTGAGCCCGCTAGTATCTTGATATCGGCAATTTCTCAGATCAATGCTGATGTTGTGTTCATGCGTCATGCGCTTGCCCCAGGTTTTGGAGACCCCTCCAATTTTCAATTAGATGACTGCAATACGCAGCGAAATTTGGATGAAAAGGGAAGGGAACAAGCCAAGTCGATTGGTAGAGAGTTACAAAACAGTGACATCCAGTTTAGTGAAATACTCTCCAGCGAGTGGTGTCGATGTAAGGAAACTGCATCATTATTGGAAATTGGAAAATGGGAGACATTTTCTGGTCTCAATTCATTTTTCCAAGATTACGTTGATAAAGGGGAAACTCTCAAGAGCCTTCGTCTCAAATTATCTGATTTGGAGGAGGGGGTTAATCTCATGATAACTCATCAAGTTGTGATCAGGGCTATAACTGGAAGTTCCAGTAGAAGTGGTGAGTTTGTTGCATTTAATACTAAAACTAAGGCTTCAATAAATGTTATTCTGAACTAAATCCTGAACATAATACTTCAATATCACATACCTGATTTAGTAAATAATGAAGTTATTGAACAAGTGAGATCCACTATTACTATTGGACTAGCCGTTGATGAAATAATGTGTCAGCTTTTAGTTTCAAACAATAGTGGAGAAAAGCATTGGTTGGTCTACGCTTTTATAAAGCTAATATAGAATGAAAAAAAAGTGCCAATGAATGTCGACTATATTGAAAAGGGTACTGGTAAGACAGTAATCTTGATCCATTCGTCAGGTGCTGGCAATAAGCAGTGGCGAAGCTTGATGGATTTTTTAAGTGATGATTATCATTTAATTGCTCCTAATCTTTTTGGTTATGGGGCAACTAATGAATGGATCAATCACAAGCCTCAAACTTTAGAAGACCAAGCAGAACTAATCCGACCATTCATTCCGTCCGATGGAAGTAATTTTTCGATAGTAGGGCATTCATTTGGAGGAAGTGTAGCCATGATGGCTGCAAAATTATTTAAAGATTGTGTTGATAAGCTTATATTAATAGAACCTAATCCATTTTATCTTCTTAAAGATATTACGAATGCTGCCAGTTATAATGAAGTCATGGCTTTGCACGATTGTATCAAAACTAATGGCGCTAGTGAAAATTGGGAATTAGCCGCCAAAGTTTTTGCAGATTACTGGAACGGGGCTGGCACTTGGGCGGCGATGGATCAAATTCGAAGAACTAAATTCACCAAAGTATTAAAGCCAAACGTTCATGAATGGGATGCAGTTCTTAATGAGAAAACTCCATTAAAAGATTGGGCAACTTTTTTACCAATCGACACTACAGTTTTAAGATGTACTGAAACCGTCCAATCAATAAATGACATCGTCAATTTAATGAGCTCCGAAATTAAGGACTGGAAATGCATCAATTATAGTGAAGGTGGTCACATGGCTCCACTTTCAAGGCCCGATATAATCAATCCAATAATTTCTGCAGCTCTACAAGGTGATGGCTAGGCTAACTAAAATTCAAAGTGGCTTCGTCGTAAAGGTCGCAATGAACGGGCCCAAACTTAGCCAATGCTGCGCCCTTAGCAGGCTGGACGAGCCTATTGGCGTGCTGAGTGTGGCGCTCAGCTAAATCACGTAATTGATTTAATGAATGCGCTCTGCACAGCTATGGCCTCATAAAAGAGTGGGGTGTGAGGATAGATTGCGCCAAAGTGACCGCCATCAATTTCGTAATACTGTTTTTCGCTTTGAACCCTATTAAACACTTCCAATTGAATCTCTCGCACGATCTGGGGCATTTCATCTTCCTTACCCGTCATCATCAAAACTGGCGCCTTGATAAATGGTGCGGTAACTAAAGGTGAGAACGGGACCTCTGTCTTTGGTATGACACGGGTAACTCTATTTTCCCAACCACTGTTCCATTGTCCACCTTGATCTATGAACCAACGAAACGCCTGGATAGGGAGCAACAAAGATGGGTTAGATTCTTGGTCTGAAGAAACAACAGGCATTGGTCCCTCTCGTACCAAGTCCTCCAGTAGATCAAATCCGCCTTTATAAAAGATTTCCTTTAGGGCGCTGACGCTTTTTTCCGGATCTTCAAAATCTAGGACACTTATTCCACAAGACGCCGTGAATGAAACAACACCTGCTAAATTCTCGACTAATCCAGCTACGACCAAAACTATCATTCCAGCAAAGCTATCGCCCCACAGAACTATTTTTCCGTTATGCGAACCTTTTTGTGATTTTACGAACTCGACCGCATCTGCCACGCCTCGTCCTTGAATCCATGGGTTTATAGTTTGTCGAATTTTTCCGTCACTTCTGCCAAAACCTGCATGATCATAAAGAAAAACGTTAAACCCTTTATTTTGAAACTCGATTGCGTAGCTTGAGAGTGCCATAGGTACGGTAGCAGAAGTGCCGTGACACATCACTATGCAAGGCGCATTTTCTGCATCCTGAGCAGCATACCACCGGCCTCTTAAGATTGAGCCTTCTGATGTAAATTCTTTTTCGATAAACATATTAATTACTTACTTTTGCAGGGTCAGGTAGATTTTCAAATAGCTGATCATTTTGCAGAGTAAAGTTCTAGTACATAATTTAAAATAGTTATAAATTAATGAGGCTAAAGGCATAAAAATATTGTGAAATAGTGTGGAGGGCAAGTCAGACATTGCGCTTGATCAAGTGGCATTTTAACCGACTTATTCAAACCAAGATTATAATTTTTAGCTTAAAAAATGTTTATAACTGTTTATAACTTTTAGTTACACACAAAAATAAAGGCGCCAGTGACCTAAGTCATTGACACCTTTGATTTAAATGGCTCCTGCGGTAGGGATCGTATATTATGTAATTATAATTTTAAAACAACAGGTAAGGGCAGGGGGCTTTTTAATTTGTGTACCGAATGTGTACCGATTTTGTGTACCGAGTAAAACCTAAAGTCCAGCGCCCCAAGCCTGATACCCTTGCTTGCTAGGGATAACACCTCTGACACCATCTGTTGGATTAACGACATGATCGTGGGTGGGGATGCTAATGTTGGTACGACAATTCTCAATAGTCAGCCAATCAAGCCGCGCAAAAGGTCCATTATCCTTGGGGATTGCTCTGCTTGGTAGTTGTTGACCGATCTGGTATCAGTAATATATTCAAAACTAATAATAAATGAGGTGCTTAATATGTTCTCCAACTCAAATAGTGATGACCTTAATTCCCCAACGAGTTTCCCTGAGAAACCCAAGCCTCGCCGTTCACTTTTACATGATGGCATAGTGATCAAAGGTGATTGGCACAGTGATGGAATAGTTGAGTTTGGTGGGGAAATCACGGGTGATTTGACGGTAGACGTTTTGGTGGTGACAGGCACTGGTCGGGTTGACGGAAACGTACGAGCAAGGTCGGTTACTGTGGAAGGACATTTGAACGGCACCATAGCTGCTGTAGATGTAATTTTAGCTTCAACAGCGGTTTTTACAGGTGAAATTGTTGCAGAAAAAATCCAAATAGACTTTGGCGCAAATGTAGAAGGCCTTTTAAAAGCAACTGCTAAAGATACAGCCTAATACCGTTGTTTGCTCGTGATAACTCCTCTGACACCATCTGTCGGATCAACGACATGATCATGGGTGGAGATGCTAATGTTGGTAATACAAATCTCTATAACAAGTTAGAACCAACTTGCCATCCGTGGAGACGCATCACACACTCAGTCGAAAAAGCAAAATAAGGTCTGATGTATGCCCATGCCAGATAAGTCTACATACCGTCTGGCGATAACTCGACCTGTTTGGCTGCCGTTTAATAACACAGCTAAATTGATCGTTGACGGTCTGATGTCGGAACTGGGTTATCCCACCACTGGCCCCAAAGCTGTCAAATACACCATTGCTGTTACCTCAATGTTGAAGGCTGTGCAGTCTGTCGAAGGCTCATCACTATCTAAACAGCCTACATACTTAGGTATACAACTGAAAGCATCGGCTTGGTCTCGGTATCCTCTGGTTGGCAGGGATAGATGTTACCTACTGGGTTGCGGAACATTATCAGGGGTTTAGCTCTTTGGCCTCTCCGTGGGCTTTAATTTCCACTGAAGGGGTGGAGTTTATAAGTTCCAAATTGGTGAGTGAGTTAAAACACATCAGTCGCAGCATGAAATATAGATAGGTGCCGCTGCGCAATTTCAGCGTCACACGGGCTGTAGCCACCGCCGATAACTGTAGCGATTGGAATATTACGGTTCTTAAAATGTTCTAAAACAGTACAATCCCGCTCGAAGATACGATACCCTTAAGTGTCAAATCTAAATTCCCCAACTGATCACCTAGGAAGACATCAACACCAGCATCGTACAGAACAATATCAGGCGTAAACTCCTTGGAGATATCTTTAAGAGTTCTGTGCAGCTTGTTGAGATAGGCGGTATCTTCCAAATGGCTATCGAGTGGTACGTCACGAGTACCTTGACGCTTTTGAAATGGAAAGTTTTGCTCGCAATGCAACGAACAGGTATAAATACCACTCTTGCCATTGCATATGTCTATCGTCCCATCACCTTGGTGTACGTCTAAGTCTAAGATCAGAACCTTTCCCACCAAACTATGTTCTATCAAATTCAGAGCAGTAAAAGCCAAGTCATTAAAAACACAAAATCCTAATCCATTGGAATAATGTGCATGATGCGTCCCCCTGCAGCATGACAAGCAACACCTGCCTCTAAAGCCTTTAAAGCCGTTGTATAAGTACCGTTTAAGGCAAGAAAGCTGCGCTTAACTAGCTGGGTATCTATTGGCAAATTGATTTGCCGCACTTCCTCCCGTGATAAAGTTCTATTTACGAGCCTTTGGACATAATCGACAGCATGGGTTCGTAGAACATCTCGATAACGAACTGGAGAAGATTGGTGGAAGTCTAATTTTTTGGAAAAGTTACTTCGTTGTAGCTGGTTTACTAACTTAGAAAACTTTGTCCCATTAAAGCGATGGGTCGCTGGTACGTTGATATCGTAAGCATCATTAAAAAGGATTGGTATTTGTGTCACTGCAAGACCTTAAGCAAATTTGATAAACACACAATAATTGTTTTCAGTGTTAATTTCCAACGGGGGGGAATGGTTTTGAACAACCTTGAGTTGCTGTTTCATTAACTCTATTGCTCAATGAACCTCAGCATGAACAAGCATATGAGAGCCCGTATAATCAGGGGTTTAGCTCTTTGGTCTATCCGTGGGCTTTAATTTCCACTGGTGGGGTCTGTTTCCATCGTGGGGGGAGCCTCTACGGTCGATTAGCTCCCCCAATTTGATGTAGTTAAGAGCTACCGATGACTTCTCCTGCATGTGCGCTTTGCATTGTCATAGGAAATTCTTGTGCAACTTGTTCTCTGATTTTTGCAATTTTTTCTTGGGCAGCTTGAGCCGCTGCTGCATCAGAATACTGTGTAACGACACAGATAGTTAGTTCGCCAGTACGTACCATTTGTACTCCGCTAGCTCCCACGCTCATGATTAAGGGTATGAACTTCTCAGTAGCGGTTGAGAGCGATTTCATCGCTCATTTCATCCGATGTCCAATGCGAGATTGTAGCAAATGCCATAATATTTTCCTTTGATAATTGTTAGATAATGAAATCTGACATTATTTATTCGTGAAGACTACTATAAATATTAAACTATATTTTTAATCATTAGCAACAAAGTCGACTGCTCCTATTTCCGTGATGGTAACATCTTATTATAGTAACAGCTACTAGTATGAACTTTTTCATCAAAGGAATAATGGTGCCAAAAACCCTAACAACAGGCGTTTCAAATTTATATTACTATAACCTTTCTAGCCTTTAGGGCCGCAACTCAAACCAGAACAAGTTTGCACAGAAAGAATGAAACATTGAAGCGTCTTTTGAATTTATGTACATTGCGATGATCTCTAATAAAAATACCTTAATGATAGGCTTAAACTTGAATAGCCGTTACTCTTATCTACTTGCACCCTCAAAGCGAATTCATTTTGCGCGAAGAACAATTTCGAAAATTGACGCTCAGCCCATATGCTGCCGTATGCTCTTGTATCAGTGAAAGTATCGCTTAGCGTCCAGGAACCAAAAGTGGTCTTTAAATTGGCCGATTGGTACATAATTCCAACGGTAGCGCCAATTTTCCATTTGTCGTGAGGTTCTAGATGCACTGATTGTCCAAGAAAAATGTCCCAGCTGGTCAGTACCAACTTAAGCGGTTCAGACAGAGTTAGTCCTGAAGACAGCTCAACTCCATTCGGATAGCTTATTTTGCCGGACAACCGAGAAAGAACCACTGACGTTGAAAGGGCCATTGCTTCTCTCTTTAGCCAGACATTGTCATAGCCAATTTTAAACGTTGGGCTAATGCTAATTTTTTCTTCATTTTCTTTAGATTGGGAAGAGTTCACAACATTGGATGGCCCACCAGACCCCGTATAGCCTTCGGCGTCTAACAATTCCACAGCGCCGCGTACATCACTGGACACCTCCAGCCATACACCTGAAGTCTGACCTGACGCTGGCAAGCCACCTAAAATGCAAACGGTGCAAATTAGAGTGACCTTAGCGATAAGCGTCTTATCCATTTTTACAAGCTAACGGCCAATAAATTCATCAAATGATATTCATTGGAACGTCCAGTATCATGGAAGCTACCTCAGTGTTACCTAGATATGTATCCATATCTATTCCTATCAACTTGGCAGACACCGAGTCTGTTGATTCATAGATATAGGTCATATCCACACCATTTTCTGTGGTGCCGACGTAAAAATTCTCGCCAGTATCACCTAAGGCATCTATGCTGAGAGAAAGCGAGCTGCCTAAGTTGGCGGAAATTACTTCGATCAATCCGTATTGGTAGTTAAAGCCAAGCTCCAAACCGTCGAGTGCAGTTTCCGCTGCCGTATTCACAGCCTGTATTTTAGCCAACGCATCATCATACTCGCTCCTCGTGATTACGTTCCCATCAGAATCTCGAAAATTGGCGTTCTCCATGACCTCTGCACTCTCAAAATCAATGAACCCTGCTGGAGATTGGCCGCCATACTGGTAGGTTGCAGAAAACAAACTAGTCGATTGGTGAATATACGTACCATCGGCTAGTATTGTATCAAAATTAACTTCGTTAGCGTCCAAAAGATCAAGGAACCCCAACACACCACCTGAGGCTTCTATTACTTTGGCCCCAAAATTGTTCGCACCATCTGCGGACAGCTCAATCTTATGATCGCCATCAACGCCAGCGATTGATATTGTTAAAGCTTCGCCGATAGTTGCCCCACCGGCCCTGATACTGAAAACTTCTTCGCCGTCTGACAGTGCTGCCACCCCATCAAAGCTGACAAGATCCGTTAACCCCGTCAAGATAGTATCCGGGGCTGCATCGTTTTGAACCTGCGATAAAAGAGAGAGAAAGTCGCCGATCTGGTTATTGAAGCTGCCTTCAATTATAAAAGTATCAATTTCCCCTGTACCTGCCTTATTGTTAACCCATGATATCCCATCCGCACTATGGCTGAGTTCAATCATGGCAACTTCATTGGGACCGCTCAACGAAACCTTCTTAAACCCTCCCAAAATAGTGAGGTCTGCTATGGCGATGCTGCCTGAGGGGTCTTTTGACTCGACAACTTGGTCTAAAAGCTGAGCTAGCTCGTCCAATGAACTTGGGTTAAAGTTTTCGAATTCCAGGCCGAGAGTGTAATTATTTGAATTCAGTATAACGATGCCACTACTGCTTACCAAATAATCATCTTGATTTGCCCCAAAGCTCGCCACATCTAATGAATTCAGTTGCACGAGAATGCCGTCTGAAGGGTCATTGTAAAATGCATCAACTTTGTCAGCTAAAGCCTCGACATCTCGCGCAACAATAGCGTCCAGGCCCTCCAAGGCATTGACGTCTATACTGATCTGCACCTGCGCATCACTACTGCCATTGATCGTAAAAGTAAGATTCTCAGTGTTAGTTTCAAATTTCCCATCGCTCACCAGCACAGAAAACGTTTCCGTTGTCGGATTACCTGGCACGAGTTCCTGAACAGCACTCGCAGAATTATCTAGCGTATATGTGTAAGCACCAGTAGACGCGTTAAGAACCAACGTCCCATACGTACCCGTGACGCTGTAGCTGCCATTCGTGGCAGTTGCATCTGTGATTTCATACGTTAAAGTCCCTCCCTCAGGATCAGAGCCTACCAAGCTGCCAGTAATCGTGCTGGCCTGCGCGTCCTCCGTAACAGAGCCACCCGTCGGAACCGTCAGCGTCGGCGCTTCATCCACATCGCCAACCGAGATGCTGAACACCTCAACATAAGACTTGCCGATACCACCCGTGTCCGTAACCGTAACACCAACTTCATAGCTGGATTGTGCCTCATAGTCGGGTTGTTCTAAAATAGATAAAACACCGTTAGCATCAATTGCGAATTTATCAGCATCTTGTCCACCAGATATTGCAAATGTGTAGGTATCTCCAACAGTGGCGTCAGTTACTTCCATAACCCCAACGTCCAGCGAAGGCGCATCTTCTGAAATTTCAGTAAATTCGGCGTCATTCACCATCAAGTCGGTTGGTGAATTGTTATTAACTTTTGATGTCACCGCCGTAATATCTGTCGTAGTCATCGACCTTTCTATTGCAGCAATATCACTGCCAATTTCACCGGAAGTCACTGCTATAGATGTTTTTAAAACTTCAGATGCCACAACCGAAACTGTGGAAAAAAGGTCTGAAAGCTCTTCGTCAGTCGAATTTTTATCAGTAGCAGATATGAGACTGGCTACGTTAGCGACAGACTTAGCGGCAGAATCCACGACCGCTGCAAACTGGGCTTCATTTAATGTTACATTTTTATCGACCGCCTTAGCCGCAGCGTCCGTCTTTAATTTGGTTGTAACAGCTCCCATGTGGTCACTGCCTGCAGAGAAGTCGATTACCACACCAGATATTACTGTTTCGAGAAATGCACCTACGGAAACATCAAAGGCGTCTTCCTCATCAAGTCCTGCCCCTTCAGCTGCGGCTGCAAAAGTTTTAATAACAGTCATTACTTTGTTGTTTGCCTGCTTCACGGAATGGGCCGTCTCCTTCTCCTCGTCGGTCATTGATGACTGATCTGCATAAGCATCAAAGCTCAAAACATCGACACCAGTGAGGCCCAAAGAAGCAGCCACCTTCTCGACGGCTTCCTCCTGTGTCAAAGCAGAATTATTACTTAAAACTTTTTCAACCAAAGTTGTATTTGGCGAGACAACTTTTGAATTTTGTGGCGCCTTGAAGGTAATCCCTGAACCATAAGCCGTACCAGTACTCGTATCGATCGTGCGCTGAGAACGCCGGTGGAATACTGCACCCCCTACAAAAAGTGAGCTGTTGACTGCACAGAACGTTTCATGGCTGACATCAACGCCTCGCTCCACATTACGAAGAGAAAGCGGAAACGGACGTAAAGCATTACTACAAGTCGGATGACTTCAGGGCTAGTTTTAAAGTAACGAAATGGAGAATGTTTTGTCATTCGGCATGGTTACAAAGTCACCCTGCCTGCTTCAAACAAGTTTACTCTGACAGTGCCTGGCCCGGGGTTCCCGGTCCACGGGCCAGGTTTAAAGTGTCAAGTTTAGCAATGCTGTATGAATTCTAGCAACTCTCAAATTCAAGGTCGCTCATATTGCTAATATCAGCAAGCGGGCCCTGGGAGCAGCATACTTGGTGGCTGATTTCTTATCTTATGTGGTGATTGACCATATTGCTTGCGGTATAATTTTGAGAAATGGCCCAGTGACCCGAAACCGCAGGCAAAAGAGATATCAGTAACCGTCATGTCTGTTTGGTGAAGAAGATCATGAGCACCGGTCAACCGCATTTTTGTAAAGTACCGAACAGGGGAATCATTCAAGTAGCGCCTAAACAACCGCTCAAGTTGACGTGTCGAAACGTTGACCGATTTTGCTAGGAATGAAATAGCACATGGATCTTCAATATTTTGTTCCATGATTTTAACAATACGCCTTACCTTTGGGTGCGTAATCCGATTGCGATCCGCCGCATCAATCGTAGTTCCGCTTTGTGCTAAATGGACGTTGGTATACATCAGTTGTTCAGATACGCGCAGTGCGAGCTCACTGCCATGCTTTTCAGCGATTAAATTGAGCATGAGGTCAATGGCGGAGATCCCACCTGCTGTTGAATACCTATTTGTATCGATCTGAACCGGTGTTTTTGTAACCTCGGTATCTGGAAACGTTTCGCTAAGACTGTGCTGGTTTTCCCAGTGAATTGTTGCGCGTTTTTCAAATAGCAAGCCAGCTTTGGCGAGCGCATAAGTACCTGTGCATAGCCCGCCAATTGAAGCGCCATGACGTGCACTTTTGCGCAACCATCCCAAAACCATTTTTGAAGTATTTTGTTCGACATTGGCTCCGCCGCAGACAAACAAGGCATCAGTGCTACCCATGTGCGGTAAGCTTGGCTCAACGGGAACAGAAATTCCTATTGATGACGTAAGTTCCAATGTCTCGTCGCCAAGGAACGTCCAATCGTAGAGCGTTTGTTTGGTCAAAGTATTGGCGATGCGAAGTGTTTCTACGGCTGAGCAAAGAGATAGCATCGAAAATGACGGCAGGAGACAAAAAACAAACTTTTGAGGTCTGTCGGACTTCGCACTTTGTTCGATATTTAGGGAACGATGCTCCGGCATTGTCACGCTATGGCTCGTCAAATCCGATTTCCGCACGCCTGCGCGTCACGTATTCATCGAGCTCTTCTTTGCGGTCCGCTGGCATAACGGGTTCTTCGTACTCTTCTAGAGCATGCTGCCAAAGCCCGGTTGCCCTGTCCAACGCCGTTTTGGCTCCGGCCATTTCCCAATTCTCATAGTTTGTCCAATCAGACAACATAGGGCTGTAAAATGCAGTTTCGTACCGAGCCATAGTATGGTCGGTGCCAAAGAAATGGCCCCCGGTTGGCACTGACTTGATTGTCTCTAAACCCAATTCATCAGCGTCAAACTTCATTGGCTTCATGAACTCGATCATGTTTTGTATGATCTCGATATCAAGGATAAACTTTTCATAAGACGCAGTTAGACCGCCTTCGAGCCAACCCGCCGCGTGGTAGACGATATTTGCCCCGCCAAGAACTGCCCCCCAAGACGACATCATCGTCTCATAAGTTGCCTGCAAATCAACGGCGTTTGACGCGTTAGCGTTCGATGTGCGGTAGGGGATACCATAGCGGCGGGCCAGTTGGCCGCCGATGATATTGGCTTTGGTATTTTCTGGTGTTCCAAAGGCGGGCGCACCTGATTTCATATCAACGTTAGACGTGAATGAGCCATACATGACAGGCGTGCCAGGATTTACCAATTGCGTAAGTGCGACACCAAAGAGCGCCTCAGCATTTTGTTGGGCAAGAGCCGCGGGCAACGTCACAGGGGTCATCGCTCCCATCAGTGTAAACGGCGTGACTGCGACGGGTTGGTTGTGTTCAGCCATGGCGATTAAACCGTCTGACATCGACTCGTCCAGTAGACGGGGCGAGTTGACAGAAATGATGGTCATCAAACCGGGGGAAGACTTCATTTCCTCAACCGTAATACCGCGGCTGATTGCCATCATATTGATGCCATCCATAGCCCGACCGCGTCCAATCGCCGTACAATGGAACGACAGATCACTATAGGTGAGATTCGCAAGATAGGTATCAAGGTGGCGCGAGTTGGCAGGCAACTCTAGCGGGGCCATGACCTGGTTGCCAAGCATTGTTACAGCATTAAAGTGATGCGCGAGCTTAATGAAATTGACATAGTCGGCGTGATTGCCTTGCCTACGTCCATTAATCATATCGTGCACAAACGGCGGGCCCGCAACGAGGCTAAAGTTAATATTGTTGCCGCCCAGAATGATCTGTTTGTCTTTGTTACGTGAGGTAAGGGTGAATTCTGATGGCACCGTTTCAATCGCAGCATCAACAATGCTTTCATCAATGCGGATCAGCATCTCGTCACGGTCAATAATGGCACCTGTGGCCTCAAAGAGATCAAGAACCTTGTCGCTCATAACTCTGATGCCAGCTTCAGACAGAATGCGAAGTGACGTTTTGTGGAGCTGATCGAGCTGATCGGGGTTCAACATCTCCATCGGCGAATGGCTGTTCTTGACCTGTTGCCATGGCAGTTGCGTGATCCCTTGA
>Ga0206130_10003623_pt1 | contig 19945 bp, 18 predicted proteins | sample Helgoland_Spring_9_FD_148637 | JGI IMG/M metagenome (GOLD analysis project Ga0206130, IMG submission 148637) | Pelagic subsurface seawater microbial communities from Kabeltonne, Helgoland, North Sea - Helgoland_Spring_Bloom_20160512_1 | ecosystem: Environmental > Aquatic > Marine > Epipelagic ... | reverse complement strand
TGTTCGTTCTATTAAATATATTTCTAAAGATAGCGAATTCAATGAAACCGAATTGGATTTTCGAGGAAAGCCGAAATACAGTACGATGATTACTAAATTATGCAAGTACGGACCGAGAAGTGATTTCATTGTTCAGTGTTTAAATGATATGCTGATTGAGTATCCGTCTTCGCAAATTATGGTGCTATGCCACAATCGATCATTACTTACCTATTTATTTGAATGCATCCAGCATAAAAATTTTGCAACAACTGGGTACTACGTTGGCGGAATGAAACAAAAAGATTTGCAAGAAACGGAAACCAAACAAATTGTATTGGCTACATATGCTATGGCGGCAGAAGCATTGGATATTAAAACACTGTCTATCTTATTTATGGTTACCCCTAAAACAGATATTACGCAATCGGTTGGACGAATTTTACGTGTGAAACACGAACATCCGATTGTAGTAGATATTGTAGATAATCACGATTTATTTCAGAATCAATGGAATAGTCGCAAACGATTTTATAAAAAGTGTAATTACAAAATTATTGGTAGCGATTCTATTCAATATTCCGGGAAAACTACAAACTGGAAAACAATTTATGAACCCAGTGATAAAAAGAAAGGAGACGAAGAAAATGAAAAAGACATACCTCCACCTGCCAAATGTTTAATCGACACTTCGATATTTGCAAATTTGAATATTTAGAGCAACGCGTATTTTACACCTTTTCTCATTTAAAACGCTCATTTTATTAAAATATATTATAATTTATAAAAATTACTACAAATAATATAAAATAATATGATACCAATTGTTTCAATAAAAATGTGATAAGGAAAATATGGATATATTTTTAGCATTTTTTCACAATTGTATTTTTCATTCAAAAATAAAAGTATAATAACGCAGACAAAAAATATGATTTGATATACACTAGTTTGAATAAATTTTGGTAATAACGGAAAGTAATATAATAATAGTGAAATAAAAATAGCTGATTGACTTAACAAATAATAAATTATAGTTAAATTAAAAATAGAATATATATCAAAAGATATTAATGCTATTAAATAAAACATAAACTCATAACTTGGTGATTTATTTGTATAACAATAAAATACATAAAAAAACGCCAAATTCATAAAATATGTAAGCGAATGTGTTATATTTATTTGAATAGAACCTTGAATATGAAGTATATGAGAAAAGACGTGAAACAATTCAAAGCATAATATTGAAAACAATAATATAAATGTGTATTTTTGTTTCGTCTTCAATAAAAAATAGAATATAATTACACAGTTTATTAAATTAAATAATGCTGAATATGGTTGTGCTATTCCATTTTTTTGGGGTTTTTCACAAGTATCAAAGGGGAATGTGTATTCATTCATATAATATAAATATATTTTTATAAAATGAGCGTTTTACACCTTTGGAAATTTAAAATGCCGACTTTATGTTGTAATTAATTAATTTTTTTATTATTTTAATTTTATTTTTAAATTTTATATAAATAAAATGTAAAAATAGATTTATCTTCTTTTTTTTTTAGTTTTTTCTTTTTGTACATCTTCTTTTTGTTGGTCTTTTTCTTTTTTAATTAAAAATATTTAACTAAATTTTATATAATTATTTTTTTACACCACCTGGACAGTTTTTATAACATCCGGATGTAAAATTTTATCTTTTATTGTATCTATTAAACTATCATAATTTTCTGCGCTGCCGTCTATAACTTCATCATTTTTTTTTACGATTTGAAATTGAGTTACTTCGTTGAATTCGTTGAGTTCCTTGATGCGTTCAAAAGCGTTATCCCAGTCCCCACGCCACACGTGCTCGGCGGCTCCACCTCGTAAATATCTGAACCCTCTTTTCACAGTATTTAATTTTGATTGAGCAGACTTAGTACGCATTCCGTGGTGTCTTTTTTTTGTTGGTCTTCTTTTTTTTGTAGATTTATTCTTTGCTTTACGGCAGTAGGCACGTTTGGTTCCTTTGGCAACCTTGCACCCCTTTACCTTCTTGCATTTGTTCGGCTTTCTGACGCTTTTTTTATTGCATAAATTTTTAGAGTATGTGCGCTTTTTTCCACCTGTCATTGCTAGATGAACTGCACCAGACGTGGTAGAATTTGTGTTAGTATTAGGGAGAACACCCCCCGCTTCAAAACTATGGTAGGACGTAAGGTTTCCTGACATGCTATATATTATAGTACTAAATTATTTTTGTACAAATGTATCGGCAAAATACATCCAAACGAATAAACCTACGAAATACTAAGCGAATCCGTAATACGACCGTATCACAATACACGCTAAATACAACTATATCGCATATAATCGTATCATTATTCATATTTACAAAAATTGGGGTTGTTATTTATTTTGATAGGATAACCCCTACTATATTATATAAAATACTTTGAATTTTATATTATCAGTCTTAAAAGTTAAAAATGTTAAAAAATGTTAAAATTTTCCCAAAAGACTTCATTGGAAAAAAAAAAAAAGGACAAAAATAAATGTCCTTTTTTTAAAATTGTAATGAAGTCTTTTGGGAAAAAAAACACATTTTTTCATTTAAAGCTTTATGCTTTCAATACAAAATAAATAATTACAGATTGGCTGCATACTTTTTTTTATAATTTAATTCTTAAACAATTTAGGGGTTTTTTTCGTTGTATTTACTATACAACGAAAAACCCATATGAATCATTTATGTGAAATATGCAACTTTTATACGAGCAACATTAAGGATTATAAACGGCACTTGACCACTGCAAAACACAAAATACAACAAAATACAACCCAAATACAACTACTGCATAAAGATTATGATTGTGAATGTGGTAAACGATATTCGCATAGGGCATCGTTATATAATCATAAAAAAAAATGCAGGAGTTTACCCCAAGATACCACGTCCCAGTGCGACGAGTACGTAAACAATGTATCGTCGCACAGCAACACCGGTAATACAAATTGTCATTCTGATCATCTGTATCATTTATTTATAGAGAACCAAGAGTTTAAAAAGTTATTAATTGAACAAAATAACGCAATGATAGAGCAACAAAATAAAAATCATAATTTACAAAAACAATTGTTAGAAGTGGTTAAGGACGGACGAATCATTAACAACAACACGACAAACAATAATAATCAAAAATTTAATTTGAATTTCTTTTTGAATACTACGTGTAAAGATGCAATGAATATGTCAGAATTTATTGAGAACATTGAAATAGATTTCAAAGACATTGAGAACATTGGTAAAAACGGCTACGTCAGCGGAATGACAGATGTTATTTTGTCGCGCATAAAAGATTTAGACGTTACAAAACGTCCGGTACATTGTACAGACTTAAAGCGCGAAACATTGTATATTAAAGACAATGACGAATGGAGCAAGGATACGCCAGATAACGCAAAATTACATAATATGATAAATTGTGTCGCACAGCGCAATTGCGATACAGTGCCGCGATGGAGAGAAAAACATCCGGAATCACAACAAATAAATCATCCGCAATATGAATTTTGTATAAATATGATGAAAAACGTTTTAGGCGATATCGGATCGCAACAAACCAGATTGGATAATAAAATAATACGAAATTTATCAAAACATATCATTGTCAACCGATAATATGTACGCAGAACAAGCCATATACGCGTCAACGTTGTGCACGTTTCAATATGTAAAAATATCAATATACAATATAATAATATTGTATAATGCTTGAGAAAAAAGAGCGCATATTGTATTTTTTGGGTGGATGTATTACACTTCGAACAATAATCGCAATACTTCCGTTGTATTTACCTGAGGAGTGGTTATTTTATTTTGGATTGGTATTATTCGTAATTGGAATATCGTTTCTGTATCTATATTTCAATAATTTACGACTACAGGCACCAGAAGGGGGAGGAATAACGTGGTGGGCAAATTTCCGTTTACTTCACGGAGCATTATATTTAGTAGCTGCACAATATTCATTAAAAAAACAGCGCATTGGCTGGATACCATTGACTATGGATGTTATACTTGGTTTATTGTTGTTCATTGATAAACATAAATTTATAAATTTGCAGGTTTGATAGACGGTATAATGCTAGTAATAATCTCTAACCAATTTGTTGATATGAATGATTTTTGTGTTGTATGGTGCGCGTATTAGAGGATACCATTTTTTAAATTTTCTATGAAATTTACATTCAAACGCGATTGACAAATTTAAATCAACATATTTTTCAGGGGATATATTTTGAAAAGCGTCTTCGTCATCACTTTCTTCTATGGCATCTAAATTAATATTTTCCTTGATTTTACGAAATATTGAATTCATCATTACGCTTGTTTTATAATCTGGGATATGCATGACTCCGTAATATACTTTTGATTGCTTATTCCCATAAGCATATAAATGATATATGTCATTTTGCATATCGGCGTGTGCCAAAAATACGCTAGTGTATCGATATTGGGGTTTGTTCACGTCGATTGAATATAAAATTTGTTGGTTAACTACGTTGGAATTGACGATTTTTTGACTAGTTAAATTCAAACGTTTATTAATAATAACATTTATATACGGAACTATATGTTCCAAACAACGATATTGCAAATGGTGAGGAACATATCCTACATTATGAAGATGTTTGTCTTCAATTATGTACGGCAATTCATTAGAATTCGAATTATAATTCCACATATACGGTAAATAAAATTTGAAGCCATTGTCTCGGGTCATCTTATTGCAAATATGTATATATTCTTTCATATAGGCTAGTTTATTGAGAAATGGAATATTTTTCAAAGGAACACCATTATAATAATATATGTCTTCAATGACAAAATAGTTATGAGCATTTTCTTCATTTTCTACAATCGTACCCAATATAATTGTATTATGCGATAATGGATGAATATCACAGGTATCAATCAACTTGGCCCGATTAATTTGTTTTTCCTTATCTATATCTAAAATGTATATTACGTCCTTGTTTTTGTGAAATGTATGCCAAATATACGCTTTTTTTCCGGTGGGAATAGCAAGTGTAATATTATAAAGGGACAATTCTCCTTTTTGGGAAGACGTTTCATATGCGTTTTCAAACCTGGGTATTTTTTTTATTACGCTTGAAAAATCTTTATAACTAAGTTCCATGATAATATAATTTACTATTATTATGGATCAGATACTTGATATAAGCCCAATACTTTATATAATTTACTTAAGTATTATCTATAATTTCTAGATGTTGTTTTATATGTTGTTCTAAATCTAGATTCAATTTTTCAATATCATTATCATTCAATGTAGTATTATTTTCACTATTATTAATATTATTAACATTTTCAATGACCCGCTCATACATATTATTGTGTATATTTACTAAATCCTTCGTTTTTTTCACCGAATAATTATTTTTAAGATATTCCCATAATACGTGCAATAAATAAATAATAGTTATTGATACAATTATATTGAAAATTAACGTAAATAATACAGACATGGTTGGATATATATTTTGAAAATAAACATTTATGTAATTTCAAACACAAAAGTTTTTTGTATAAAAAATTGATTTAAAGCTTTTTCTTTGTTTATCCATACAAAGAAATAATGGTAAAAGTGGTAAAAGTGGTAAAAGTACATAAATCTGGGAAATTAGAAGAATTGCATTATGAGCAATTTGACGAATCGGAAATATATAAATTAATGAACTGTAAAAATAAAGTGGACGTATCGTCATACGGGAATTGGGAAATGAAAGATAAAAAGGAACGATTGTGTAATTATCGTGTATATGGAAAGATTGATGGGAAAGCAAACCACGAAAACAAGTATGAGTTCCCTCCACCAATTGATAATATATTATTTTATGATTCCTGTATTATTGTAAAAATGTACAAAAATAAATTTAAGAATTTAACGATTCAAGAATGGGAACAAATTTATGAAGAATTATTTGGAGGTTTTGAAGACATTGGCGAGGAAGACAGTGAGGTTTCAGAAGACAATGATGTAGACGGATTGGATAGAACACAAAGTGGATATGTAAAAGATGATTTTATAGTTGATGACGATGAAGACTATGATGATGAGGATGAGGATGAGGATGAGGATGAGGATGAGGATGAGGATGATGAGGATGATGAGGAGGAGGAGGAGGATGATGAGGAGGAGGAGGAGGAGGAGGAGGAGGAAACGTGTTCGAAGAAAAATACAGACGTTTCAGAACAGCGGGTAAACACCAGATATAATACGCGGCAACGAAACACGAATGATACAATATTTGCGGCATTAGACGATTATTCTGAAGAATAACTGCCAAATAAAAATTGATGTGAAAATAAAAATTAATAATAATATAAAAAGTCTAAGTATATCATTATTAAATGAGACTCATTACCGACCAAGACGTCTTTAGAAAAGATATAACAAAAAAATTAGACAATGTTATAAATAATAAAAATTTGTCTAAGCTACTAGAATGTTCCATATTGGATTATGCAACGAAGGAAGCTAATCAATTGAAAATTATTATTAGATGGGATAATATAGAATTTATTCAATTATATATTGATCGTTTACGTAGTATATATCATAATTTAAAAAACGAAAAACTATTGACAGATTTAAAAAATGCCGACATCACTCCACAAAGACTTGCGTTTATGACACATCAAGAAATGAATCCGCAACATTGGGAATCACTTATTGATAAGAAAAAGAAAAGGGATGCAAATAAATACACAAATAACGCACAAGCGTCTACTGATATGTTTACTTGTCGCAAGTGCAGGTCTAAGCGATGTACGTATTATGAGCTTCAAACAAGAAGTGCAGATGAACCGGCAACTATCTTTGTTACCTGTTTAGATTGTGGAAAAAACTGGAAGTCGTAAAATTTTGCAATGCAAAATGAATTCATATTTTTCTATTGATAAATTTGTATATCAATAGAAAAATTGTCAAAGGTAATGATATACATTTTACACTAATATTTCTAAATCGGATAATTTCCAATATTCACAACCGCCATTAGGAAGAGGACGTTTAATAATGAAAGGAATTTTTTTTTCTTCAAATTCTTTCAATGCAATCAAATATCCATCAATAACTGTAGGTTCAACTTCAATCATCGGGAGAGCTCCGTTATTAATCTGCTTGGTTCGTTCGCCAATAACTCTTGCCTTTTCATATTTTGTCACGAAAGGCAATGTTCGGTGTAGAGGATCGACAATGACTCCATTTTCATTTCTAGTGGCAACACTCAAATGTTTTATATCATCATAATTATGATGATGTAGTTCTGGGTGATACTTATCTATGGTTTCTTCTTGAATATTATTTTCAAATTTTTGTAAATAGTTTTCATCATCACTATCATCATCGCTGTCAGATAATTCAAATAGTTGAGTATTTTTACTTTGAGTGATCCCTCTATTATCCAGTTCGATATCACTTTCGATATCACTTTCAATATCATCGTCGATGTCATCATCTATATCTTGATCAATATCGGAGCTAACTAGATCCACATCTTTTGTACTATCAATGGGTTTACTATCAATGTCTTCAACATCACTATCTTCAATTTCTTCAATTTCTTCAATATCACTATTATTTTCAATAAAATCTTCTTCTGGATCCATCTTATAAGATATGTATACTTATTATTATTTCTAAATTGTTATTCTTATTTATCAATTTTTATGATGAATGTTCTGTTGTTTTCCAATTAGTGTCGCAAATACTACATAAATAAATATACTTCATATTAGAAGTATCATAACGTATGTATAATATGTCTGTTTTTTTATCAGAATCTGTATTACTGTCGCATTGTTTGTTTGGACATTTAATATTGTCAATTCGCGGCAATGTTGGATCCAATTTTGTATATTTATTAATAATATAATTCAAATGAATATCATCATTTTTGATATTACTATTAATAATATAGGTACTCTCATTAGCAAGACTATCATCCACATTCTTACAATTCCTACAATAATAGGTTAATTCATTAGTATTAGATTCGTTAATACTAATGTAATACATGTTATCGCAGTTAGTGCAAAACTTCATTTTTAAATATATAATATATTCACATATATTTTTACATTCGTATCAATTTTTCATCACATTTATTATTTTGGGTAAAATGTTTTCTCTAAATTTAATATTGTTCCTCATTCTTGAAAATCAAGCCATAATTGCGTGATGAATATAACGTTTGCCAATGTATTTTACCCTCCACCACAATCTTCTTTTTCGGCCGGCATTTCGCCACCAACGACACCGTATACGGTCATTTTAAAAAATGTTCAAAATAATATACACCTTTACAGGTGGGTATACCTATCGATATAAAAATTGATAAAACTAAAATAAAAAATATAGGTTTATATTACAATAATGATTGATCCAATTACCACCGTATCAAGTAAATCTTCTATTATACCAGATATAAGCAACTATGCAAATCTATATGATTTTTTGAAAAGCCATAGTATAACTAAACAGTCTGATAAAGTTAGTACAAATACAAGGATTCGCGATGATAATACAAGTACAAAGGGAGGTAGTTATCATATATCCGATATAGAATATGACACATTTCTTGAGTTATTCAAGCGGGATATCTTGAACAAGAAAAAGAAGGAGTTTTTCACAGAGAAGCAGATGGATATAGGGGTATGTGCTATAGACTTGGATTTCCGCTATAATTACGATATTGATGAAAAACAATATGATCATAATGATATTCAAAATTTGATATGTGGATATTTAGATGAAGTCAAACGTATCTATCAATTAGACGATAATAGTAATTTTTCAATATATTTATTCGAAAAACCGGGGGTTCTTCGAAACAAAGAAAAAAATTTTACAAAAGATGGAATCCATATGTTATTATGCATTCAAATGGACCGTGTTGTCCAACAAATCATACGCAAACGTATGATGGAAAAAATATCAAGTATATGGAAAAACATTCCATTAATTAATAGTTGGGACGAAGTATTTGATGAGGGTATTACAAAGGGTAGTGTAAATTGGCAATTATATGGATGTCGAAAAAATCCAAATGCTGAGATGTATAAATTAACCGGGGCATACAATATTAGTTATGATAGTACAGACGGTGAATTTATAACAAATGAAATTCCATTATCTAAATTTGATATGGATAAAAATTTTCAGACGTTATCGGTTAGATATAAACATCATTTAAAGTTGTTTATGAAAAATGAATTTATACAAGAATACGAAGGATTCAAAACCGAACATAATTTGTCTAATAATAGATCAGTTTCATCCAGTCAACCGATAAATCGCATAGAGTATGATATTCAATTATCAAATATTGAATGGATCTCAAAAATTCGCAATAAGGACGAACTCGACCACGCGGTAAATGCATTTTTAGATAATATTTCGAATCAAATATACGAATACGACCTGAAGACCGTTTATGATTATGTCATGATTCTACCCGACGCTTATTACGGCGAAGGTTCATATAATAAATGGATTCGCGTTGCGTGGGTATTGAAAAATGAAAGTGATAAATTACTGATAGTTTGGATCGCTTTTTCTGCAAAATCACCATCATTCAATTATGCGGATATTCCTGAGCTATGTGATAATTGGCGGTCATATCATAGTTCAAAAGAGAGTCGTCTTACTAAAAATTCTTTATATTATTGGGCGAGACAAGATGCGCTCCCTTCAGATGTAGACCGAGTTCAGAAATCTTCAATCCAATATTATATTGAACAAACAATTAGTTCAACCGTTCCCAAATTCAAAGCGACTGATTATGACTTAGCCAAAGTACTGCATCAGTTATTCAAACATGAATATGTATGTACAAGTATTTCCCAAAATATTTGGTTTCGGTTTGACGGCGTTTGTTGGAAAGAAGATGATTCTGGAATTTCATTAAAAGAAAAAATATCAGTTGATTTGCGCGATTTATATTCACAAAAAAATCATACATTCAGTGGAAGTTGGACAGGGGACCAAACAAATCTGTCAGATAATGTAAAAGATGAAAGTGAAAGCAGAAAAGCAAAAGCATTCCAAATTTTAGATATTGTTAAACGATGTGCAACTACATCAGAAAAAGCCAAATTGATGACAGAATGTAAAGAATTGTTTCACGATAGAACTGGAAATTTCGAAGAGAATTTGAATGAAAATCCTTATTTGCTATGTTTTAATAATGGGGTCATTGATTTTGAAACCAAAACATTCCGTGATACCCGTCCAGACGATTTTATTTCATTTTGTACAAAGATTAATTATGTACCATTAAAAAAATGTAATAAAAAAATTATAAAAGAGATAACTACATTTATGGAGCAGTTATTCCCAGAAAAAGAATTACTTCAATATATGTGGAGACATTTGGCTTCCACTTTAATAGGAACGACACCGAACCAGACATTCAATATGTATTATGGTATGGGGCAAAATGGTAAATCTCTATTAGTAAAACTTATGGAAGAAGTACTTGGCGATTATTGTCAAAGCCCAGCGCCTCTCTCCCTTATTACCAGAGAGAGGGCTGGGCAAGGATCTGCCACCCCCGAGCTTCTTCAACTAAAAGGGAAACGATATGTTGCATTGGTAGAACCAACTAAAAAAGAAGAATTAAATGAAGGTGCGATGAAACAATTGACCAGCGGATTAGATAGGATACAAGCAAGAGGGCTTTACTCAAAAAGACCGATTGAGTTCAAACCACAATTGAAGCTCATTTTATGTTGTAATATATTGTTGAAAGTGAATTCGAACGATCACGGAACCTGGCGAAGAATAAGAAGTGTTCCGTTTAAGTCTTTGTTTACACAAACTCCGGTTAAAACTGATCCAAATAAACCGTATCAATATAAAATAGATCCAACATTAGAACATAGGTTAAAAGACTGGAAGGAAATTTTTATGGCAATGCTAGTGGATATTGCATTTGAAACCGATGGATATGTAGATGATTGTGATATTGTATTGAATTCTAGCAAAGAATATCAAAATGGTCAGGATAACATTTCTAGTTATGTAAATGAGCGTATCGTCGAAGATCCGGATGGTACTATCAAAAAGAGAGATTTAAACGCAGATTTCAATAGTTGGTACAGTTCAACGTATAGTATGAAGCCACCGCCAGCAAAAGAAGTTCACGATTATTTAGATAAATTGTATAAACGGTCAAAAAATTCGTCTTGGAAAGGAATTCGTATATCTTACGATGAAGATATTGAAGACGATGTCCTTGATAATAATAATAAAAATAGTGATATTCAAGTAGAAGAATTATAAAGCATTGGCGATTGCGCAACGTCTGCTGTAATCTAAAACAAACATATATCCTGCGAAATAGATAACTTGGAAACAGCAAGTTATCTATGTATAGAAATAAACAATTACACCTTTACACATTTCAAATGTGTTTATCAAGGAAATTCTACAAACGGTTTAGAATATGCAAGTGAATATATTAGACGATAAGTATCATAAATAGTTTTTTCAATGTTAAAAATGATATATGGAAATAGTAATAAAAAGACGACAATTATGTGCTTTGTATATTTTTTCATATCATACTTGAAATAAATGAATAATATAGCTATTATGGCAAGAATATAATATACAATAAATAAATATCCATTTCTTTTTTGCCCGGCCTTATATTCGGTTTCCTGATATAATGCTTTTTGGTTTTTCCATTCAGCATCTGGTTTATTGTAATAAAGTTTACCCATTCTTATATTATCATATTATTATATTTTTGCGTAATTATCATTAGGTTCGTTTGCTTTTATTGAACGAAATTCTTCAGATGCTGTTTCTTTATTTTTTTTAGCAATTGGAACACATAGCATTTTATTTTCGTCCCATTGCGTTTCATTAGAACAACAAGATTCTCCTGTACATAGCAATCCTGCTACACTATCTAACAATTCCCCTTTTTCAGCGGCTTCTTCGCGTTTCTTTTCTAAGGAGGCACTTATCGTTGGTCTTTCTAAATGTAATTTATCATAATCCATTTTATCTCTTGTCGCTATTTCTATGTATATTAAATATACCTTAATTACCGCAATCGAAGTAATTGCAATACGCAACACAATAATAAATATACTTTCCGAGAAACTAATAAAATGTTTTTGAAAAATAGTCAATAAAATTAATAATAATATTGCAATAGTGATAATCACTATAATAGAATTAATTTTTTGAGTGAAAAGCGCATTATTTTTTTTTAATAACGATTCGCGATGACGAGTCAATATTTCGCTTTTGTATTCATCTTCCAATCTCTCATATTTTTCACTTTCGCGCGCTACAATTGTTTGAATCTTTTCTTGTTCGTCTAGTAATAATTGATTTGAACGGGTATCTTTTTCTACAATATAGTTAAGGACGTCTAAATCCGTATCTATATTGGATAATACAGAGTTGTAATCTTTATTTGAGGTTGCATCGATATCGGTCATTAATATATATAATATATATATTTTAGTTATACACTTTTGAATATTCAAAGATGTATAGACGACGTTGTCCCATTTTAAATCTTCAATGGTGTAAGTAGTAATTTGTAATAATTAAAGACGTGATTGTTATACCGCCCAATACTATTAAAAATTTTTGTTGCAAGCTAATACTAGTATAGTCTTCTTCCATTTGTAGGAATTGTTTATATACATCGTTTTTATTAAAATCAGCGGTGTCTAAACTTACCATTGGATTTTGGTGTAATTTATCAACATTTACCATCAGTTTCATATTGTTTAAATCTATATTTTTACCCGATTGTTCAAATGCTTTTATCTTACGTTGGATATCTTCTTGTTTGAGAATCATCTTTTTTGTGTTCACTCCTTTTATGTATTCGACTTCTAACCTTTTTTGTTTATTACTTGTATTCAATGTTTGTGCAGGTTCAATTGAACTCATAATTATGAAATATATATATTATAATTATTTATTTATACTTCAAAAAAGAGATAATACAATGCAATACTTGCAAATGTGGTGAGTGCTATATTTTTGAGTATTTCGCGGTCTTCAATATGTACACCATCCGAAGTTCCAAGTTTGTCATAAAAAATATTTTTTGCATTTCTATTTTTTTCAATATTATGTTCTATATTTTTATTTACTTTTCGGTTCGTACATATATTTGCATATGATTCAATTAGTTTGTCGGTTTTCTGCATTTTTTTCTTTACGTGGGCTTGTGAATCTTCTAAACCTTCTACTAAACACGCACATTGTTTTCTATATCCATTTACACAATCTTTATAGATAAACTCACGAATTGATATATCTTTTTTTAAATCTTCTGTAGAATGTGTTTCCAATTCACAAGGGGACATAACACTGCATTTCTGATAATTATCTTTTACTTCAGTTTCGTTTATTTCTTTTCCTAAGGCATCGTATAAAATCCGATTATTTGCAATTTCGTTATTGTGTTGTTCTTGGCGACATTTATTGTTATACTCTGCACGACATTGCGATGATTGTTTGGTTAAATCTTCTACCTTTTTCTTTGTTATATCGATTAAACTTATCATATTATTAATACTATTATTTGTTTCATCACATAACTCCTTTTGTTTTTGTAATATTTCTAAACGTTTTCTTTCAGCTTCTGCTGCTTTTCTAGCAGCGGCTTCTTTTCTTGCTTTTTCTTCTGCAGCTTTTTTAGCATCTTCTTCGGCTGCTTTTCTAGCAGCGGCTTCTTTTCTTGCTTTTTCTTCTGCAGCTTTTTTAGCATCTTCTTCTGCTTTTTTTTTTAATATATTATCTTTAAAATCACTATAATCTAATTGAACCACGTCCAATTCTTGAAATTTATTTGCAGTGAACTCTGTTATTTCTTTTTGCAATTCGTTGTAAATTTGTATATATTCTTCTTGCACATCTGCTGATGGGTTATTATAGTCTTTTACATAGGCAACTCCTATATCTTTCAATTGGTTTAGGTAACTTCGGATGAGAACGCCAGGATATACGAATTCAAACACTTTGTTAAATACACCCATTACTTGTTTATTTGTACGAATCTCTTCCTTTATATATTCGCTTTCTTTTTCCCATTCATATGGTAATTTTCCGTCAACTTGGTATTTTTCATTAATTCTTTTGGAAAAACTTTCAAACCTCGTAAATCCAAAATTATACTGACCCATTACTATATAATAGTCGACTAACTTGTTAATCGCTGTGGCAACCGTATGAATATTTTTTCCTTCGAAATCAGTATATTTAGGCCATGGCGGAGGGTTTCGCTGCCAACGACGTTGCCTCTCTTGATATTCTTTGTTTGGCCTTGTATCAAATGTTTCCCACTCAACTCTTCGGAGTTCAAGTTCTTCAAAAGTCAAATTTTGTTCAATGAATACACCAAGATTACGTATATCTTCGTTGAGATCATTGACTGCGTCAATAAAGTATTGATACTCTATATACTTGATATATTTTTTCCATGTATTATCACCACCAAAATTATCTTTCAAATGATGAAATGTGAGAATTTGTTCTTCGTCCCATAATTTTTTTTCTCTCTCTTTTTCTTCATCGGAACGATTCATATTATATAAATTATATATTAAGTTTATATAATTTATGATATCATTGTAAATTGTAGAATTCCTAAACTTACAATACTTTGTTTCTATATTTCACAATTAAATACATACTAATAACTGCAATGCACGTATAAATAATGGCATTTTGGTGATTAGTATTATTTGTATTTTTTGTTTCAGATAAATTATATTTTTGAATAAAAGATTCTATCTCTTTTTTTTCAAATAATGATTTTTCAGATGGCGTTTGAAGTAATTCCAAAGTATTATTATAGAATTTGATATCTCTGTCGAATTGATTTATTACGTTATCATTATTTACATAATTGGTTTTAATATTTTCACATTTTTGGTAAGAATTGTTGCATTTTTGTTTCGCATAATCGTTTTCATATTTGGCAAGATCCACTTTATTTACGTCATTGGTATTCTTGAAATCAGAAACTTCGGTTTTCATTTTAGGGATATCTTGACAATATTTCGCACGGTATGAATAGCAATCTTGGGTTTTCAACTTTAATTCTTGCAATTGATTTTTTGTCATATTAAAAATAGTTTCTAATTCAGTTATTTCTGCATTTGTTTCCTTACATTTTTGTTTTTGTATTTCATTGAGTGTATTTATTTTATCTTCAAACAGTGTATTTACTAATTCATATTCGGGTTCAAGTGTTTTTTGAATATAATTATTATTCCAATTTATTAAATTGGCATATTTATTTTGCAAATTACCTAGATGTTTGGCATCATTGATATAATAGTTCGTTGCCCGATACAATGAATGGTATTTATTTTGTATGCCCTGTGTTTGTATATGTAGTTTATTAATTGAACCAATTAACCGGTTGATTTGTCGCATTGTGAATGTATACATATTTTTATGTAGTTCACTTAATATACCATCTTCATCTGCATAACGTAGTTTAAAGTGTTTCCAATGCGTATTTTTGTGTGTATATTTTAACAAATTTTCTAATTTGTAATAATCCCCACTTATTTTTTTGATATATTTGTATCCAGTACCGCGACCTCTTTTTGATAAAAACGTACCGCGTAGACGCTGATCTGTTTTTAATATTTCTCTATTATCAATGGTATATTGTAGATCTTCCTCTAATTTACGGTTCAGTTCTCTTACTAAATCGTGAAAATATTTATATGTATCTAAAATATCTTCAAAACCAAACTTTTCAATTTTTTTTCTCCTATTGTATTCTTTCCGGGTATTCACTATATTTTCCCAGGTTATATCATCTTGTTGCATTATTATAATATGATTATATTAAATATTCATATTATCTCATTTTTACGAGTAGAAAAGTTAATAGCAGCCCCCCGCCTATTAAATATATAGTATTTGTCATTGGTTGCATAATGGTACTTCTAGTTTTTATGTTTGTAAAAGATTCTCTATTTTGGGTGTATTGAGTAATCTTGTTTATCTCACTTTCTGTAATAGCCTGCGATTTCTTCAAATCGTTCAAAATACAGGAACATTTATTCTTATATGGATTTACACATCTTTCATATTTTTTTTCATATTCCTTGAAATCATTCACTGTTGCAAAGTCTCTAGATTCTATATTTGTTTTATAACATCTCTTGTTCTCCTTGCAGTTATTTTTATTAAAATCTGATTGATTTTGTAATCTTTCTGTTTTTATAGTTTCGTATTGTAATTTTGTGTCCTTCTTTTTTTTTGATAATTCATCCATATTTGAACACCCCAGTTCATTCATTTGGTATGTACATATTGCTTGCTGTTCTTTTAAATTATTCAACTCCTTTTTCGTTTCTTGTATTAATTCTTCAAGCATATTCACATTTTTCAATATTAGAGAACAAGCCTTTTTATTCTCATTAGTCGTATTCCTTTCGATATTTTCATTTATATTAACGATCTGCGCGATTTGGTCTTCTTTTTTTTCTGCAGCATATTCACTATATGCTTGATTCCATTCTTTTTCATTTTTTTCTAACTTACTTTCTTTTTCTTTTCGCTTTTTATTCAAAATCTTTTTTTCAGCTGCTTTATTATTTTTATATTTTGCATTTTCTTCGGACAAGGCATCGACCATTTGATCAATAGCTGCGCTTTGGTTGTTTTCATCTATATCCATTTCATTTTGTTTTAATATATCTTGTTGTGAATTCAACTGATTTTGTATCCAACTTTGATTGCTGTTTTCCCTTACTTCTTTCTTATATTCATTTATTGTTGTTTGTGAATCAAACGGACGGGTTTCTTCTTGTTCTATCAACTGATTTAAATCTTTTAACAGTTTAATCTTGTCTTCTTTATTAATTTCTTGAAGTTCCATATTAGCTAAATTTCTAATCGTTTTGAAATCATCGCCATCGAGACTATCTATATCTTTGAAATCTCCATCTTCTAATTTATTTACTATTTTTTTGTATGCGGCGTTGTTTCTAATTTCCGGATTTTTTTTAACGGCGGCCTGTACTATACTTTTCAAATTACCATTATTTTTAATATTCGCTTTACTTATCTCACTGAGTTTCCCAATTTGTTTTTCAGTTATTATGTCTTTTATTTTGCTATATTTTTGTTCTAACTTAGGATTTTTTTGAATGGATTTGTCCATTATTTTTTTCAATACATTAAGATCATTGCTGGATAAATTTTTTGATATAGCTCCTTTCATATCTTCAGGAGATAAAGAATCATTTGCTTTTATTTTTGCAATCAATGATACTAGCTTAGTTTGAGTTTCTTTATCAAATTCTTTTATCAACTGTATTGGGGACTGATTTACAATGTTGACCATATCAATCATATCAATATCTATTCTACCATTATTTATTAGACTATTAATAGATGAAATTAAAAGTAGTACTTCAATGCTATTAAAATTATCAACATCAATATAATTTGTTTTTATTTTGCTAATAATATTTTGATATAACAAAATATCTTTCACATTAGAACCACTAATATATTTTTTCATTTCTAATTTTATATTCTCAATATCGTTTATGCTTAATTGACTTGCATATTTTCGCAATTCCGAAATATTATAATCGCCAGCATTTAATAACTTAAAATATTGTTTGTATTTATCAATGTCGTCAACGTTCAACTTTTTAATTGCACTGGTTATCGTATCGGCAGTATTTGAATCCAATGGTTTACTATATTTTTCTAAATCAGCAATATTGTAATTTTGCAGTTGATTTCCTAAGTTTTGTATATCTTTTTTATTTACCTTACTTAACAAGATGGCTATATCTTCTTTGTTAATCTTGCTCACCAGTTTACTGAGGTCTTCTTTGTTGACCCTACCTACCAAGCTCACGATGTCTTCTTTGTTCATATTACTTGCCAATTTAATGAGATCTTCTTTGCTAATCTTGCTCACAAGTTTAATGATATCTGCTTTGTTTACATTACTTGCCAAGCGAATGATATCTTCTTTGCTTACATTACTTGCCAGATTACTAATATTTACCTTACTCGCCAGTTTAACGAGGTCTTCTTTGTTCATATTACTTGCCACTTTAACCAGATCTTCTTTGTTCATATTACTTGCCAGTTTAACGAGGTCTTCTTTGTTCATATTACTTGCCAGTTTAACGAGGTCTTCTTTGTTCATATTACTTGCCACTTTAACCAGGTCTTCTTTGTTTACCTTACCCGCCAGTTTAACCAGGTCTTCTTTGTTTACCTTACCCGCCAGTTTAACCAGGTCTTCTTTGTTTACCTTACCCGCCAGTTTAACCAGGTCTTCTTTGTTTACCTTACCCGCCAGTTTGCCTATGTCTTCGGTGGTCATATTACTCGTCAGTTTGCCGATGTCTTCGGTGGTCATATTACTCGTCAGTTTGCCGATGTCTTCGGTGGTCATATTACCAGCCAGTTTAACAATGTCTTCTTTGTTTAGATTACCCGCCAGCTGTCCGATGTCTTCGGCGGTTATATTACTCGCCAGCTGTTCGAGATCTCCATCATTTATATAGTTTGAATATGAATCCCAATTAGCCATTATTATCTACGAATGAATATTGTATATACTAATCTATTATTATAATTATTTAATTTTACATAATCAAGTAATTAAAATTCGTTATATATCGTATACAACCCAACAGTTCCCAATAAAGAATAAATATAATATTTTTTTAAATCATATTTGGCATTGTCTGGTATACCCTTGGTAATAAGTTCAAAATTTTCACTGATATCATTCGGTAGTTGGTCAATGATTGTCTCTAAACTCGTTTTTAAATTAGATTGTTTTGTATTTAATGAATAAAGTGTATTTGAACATTTATTTGCGAATTCATCTGTACAGTCATTATAAGAGGTATTTAAATAATTATATTCACTATAATATTTATCAAAGTCATTTGATAAACTATAATAAGTATTTTCCAATTCTTTGCAAGTACCCTTTAATTTACACTCTTTAATATCGTCTTTATTACTTTTATCATTTAAAAAATCATTTATTTTTTCAAGTTCATCCATCGCATTTGTTTTGTTTTTTTTAATTTGCACTAGGCTGGGACAATCTTCCTTCATTTTGTCGCTACATTTGTTATAGTTATTAGTAATTTTTTTAAATTTACTTTTATATTTATTTAATTCATTCTCTATACTATCAATATTTGAATTAATTTTTTTACATATGACTCTTTTTTTTTGTTTAATATTTTCCAAGTTAAGTTCTCCCCCTAATGTCTGTAGTTTGGCTTCAATGGACTTATATCTTTCGTCGATCATTTGTTCGGCTGGTTTTACAATAGAAGTTAAAATATTGCGATATTCGGTTTTATCATCGGCAGTTCCCTTGTATTTTGTGTTAATTGATGAAACTATATTCTCTATTTCTTTTTTATCATTCTCGAATACAGTTAGGTATTCATTATAAAACTTTATTTGATTAGCTAAAGTCTCGCTTGAAATTTCTGTAGATTTTTGAATAAATAGGTTTTCACGGGTTTCAAAATCTTTAACCTTATTGGTGTATTTTTTTTTAAGATTTTCCAATTTATTAATATTTTCCAAGTTAAGTTCTCCCTCTAATGTCTGTAGTTTGGCTTCAATGGACTTATATCTTTCGTCGATCATTTGTTCGGCTGATTTTACAATAGAAGTTGCAATCTTGCGATATTCGATTTGATCAACGGCAGTTCCCTTGTATTTTGTGTTAATTGATGAAACTATATTCTCTATTTCTTTTTTATCATTCTCGAATACAGTTAGGTATTCATTATAAAACTTTATTTGATTAGCTAAAGTCTCGCTTGAAATTTCTGTAGATTTTTGAATAAATAGGTTTTCACGGGTTTTGAAATCTTTAACCT
>Ga0206130_10003621_pt1 | contig 19949 bp, 15 predicted proteins | sample Helgoland_Spring_9_FD_148637 | JGI IMG/M metagenome (GOLD analysis project Ga0206130, IMG submission 148637) | Pelagic subsurface seawater microbial communities from Kabeltonne, Helgoland, North Sea - Helgoland_Spring_Bloom_20160512_1 | ecosystem: Environmental > Aquatic > Marine > Epipelagic ... | reverse complement strand
TAGCAAGACCTGTAGATCCTACATATCCTATTACTTGTCCTTGTTTTACATGAGAACCCCGATTTACCCCACTTGCAAATTTTTGCATATGCAGGTATTGCGTAGAATATACTTTATCATGTTTTATCTTGACGTAATTTCCATTTCCACGGGAGTAACCTTTTTTACTTACAATACCATCAGCAACAGCAAATATTGGAGTGCCGTAAGGGGCTGCATAATCCGTTCCTAAATGGGGTTTTACACGTTTTTGAACCGGATGGAATCTCCTTAAATTGTAGCGAGAAGAAATTCTAGAATACTTTACAGGCGCTTTAAGAAATGTCTTTGCCATAGGCCGACCTTGTTCATCATAATAACCTTCAAGACCAGCTTTATCAAAGAAAATTGCAAAGTAATCATTTCCAGATGTTTTATAATGTGCAGCTTTTACCATCTCTATTCCTGCACTTTGTCCATCAACATATTTCTCATCATAGACTAGATTGAAAATATCTCCTTTATTGATGTGATGAAAATCTACAGACCACTGAAGGGCATCCTCCATTTTTGCAGTCAATTCATAGCTTACTCCGGCATCTGTCATTGCCTGCCAAAGGCTTGACTCAATTGAACCATTGAGTTTGGCAGAATTAATTTCTATTGGTTTTTGTACTAATTCAATATTTTGTTCACCCTTTAGCTCATATACTACATAGGATTCTATATTAGGTTCATATATGAAGTAATCGGCTCCCTTACTTGTATCCTGTGTCAAAAGTGTAAAAGGCTTGTCTGCTCTCAATTGTCGGATATCGAAAACATCTTTACTTTTTATTGCAAGCGCATCAATTTGCTGATAATTTACTCCGTGCTTAAGAAGTATATCTGCAAGGAACTGGTTGCGCTGTATGGTATCTGTAATTACAGAATCAAAGGTGTCCAAAACAAAGCCAAATCGTTCCTCAGGAATGGTAATTAGCAAGGAACCCAATTCTAATTTTGATGCTTTTAGTGCTGATGCTTGTAGGTTCTCTTTTTTGAAGTCCTTATTTCCTTGAAAGTAAATGGTAAAGGCCGCAATGACTACTAGTACACCTAGTACGGCTCCGTACTTTTTAAAAAATGATTGATTCTTATTTGTCACAATTAAAGTTTTGACTCGGTGCTCTTAATCTATGTAAGGAAGATAGGTGTTAGACAAATATAGGTTATAAGGGTATCAAGCCCAATTATATAATCTAAAAATTCTAACATTAACACTTTTCGAAGGCAAAAATTAACTCACTACCTAGTCGAGCTTTAATAGAAATTTGGGAATTTTCTAAGCGATGGATTTTAAACAAGCCTCTAAATAACGATTCATATTCTTCTTTACTACCACCAAATGGAGGTCCCTCCATATCAAATTTTCTATTGAATAGTAGACCCATTATATGCCCGCTTTGCACTAATAATTCATAGGCTTTTATGCAATAAGATTTTCTCAGTTCGACTGGTATAGCGCAAAAGAAGGTTTGTTCTATAATAAAGTCAAATTGTTGCTTTATGTCAAAGAAGTTTATGTGGAGTATCTGGTCTTTAGGGAAATTAGGATTTCTTTTTTTAAAAGCCTCTAATGGTTGTTTTGCCCAATCACAAATAAAAACATTCACGTAACCATATTCTTCAAAGAGTGTAGCTGCTTCATAAGCATTTCCAGCCCCAGGGATTAGTATCTTATCTTCCTTAGAACAATTGGTTAACACTAATTCCATAATTGCAGGAGCAGGAGCTTTTAGATCCCAGCCTGTTTGGTCGAGTTGCCAACGGTTTTCCCAGTACTTTTCGTCCAGCATCATTATTTATATTTCTGCTTCAAAATATAAAACATAAGGTAGCGAATTGTTTACTTTAATTTTATCTTTGAGGGCAAACTTAGAATATGTCTGACCAATATAATTATGACAAGCGAGGTGTTTCAGCCACAAAGGATGAGGTTCATCAAGCGATAGAGGGACTTGATAAAGGTCTTTTCGATAAAGCATTCTGTAAGATTTTACCTGATTATGTAGCCGGATCTGCGGAGCATTGTAATCTGATGCATGCAGACACTGCCGGTACAAAGACCAGTTTGGCTTATATGTACTGGAAGGAAACTGGTGATCTATCCGTATGGAGAGGTATTGCACAGGATGCAATTGTAATGAACCTTGATGACATGGCCTGTGTAGGTTGTCTAGATAATATTATTTTATCCTCTACTATAGGTAGGAATAAGAATCTTATTTCAGGAGATGTTATAAAAGAAATCATCCAGTATACGGCTCAGTTTGCCAAGGAGATGAAGGATTTGGGTGTTGAAATTCAGTTGGCTGGTGGTGAAACTGCAGATGTTGGAGATATTGTTCGGACGATTGATGTGGGGTATACAGCTTTTGCTCGAATGAAACGAAGTGATCTTCTGATCAATGATATCAAACCAGGGAATGTAATTGTTTCCTTAAGCTCTTCCGGAAAAGCTTCTTACGAAAATGAATACAATGGAGGGATGGGTTCAAATGGATTGACCTCAGCCAGACACGATGTGTTTTCAAAAGAGTACTTGGCTAAATATCCAGATAGCTCTGATCCAAATACTCCTGATGAAGTAAAATTCGTAGGATCAAAGAAATTGACAGATACTATTAATATCAATGGTGAAGATATTACCATTGGTAAACTTGTTTTGTCACCAACCCGAAGCTATCTTCCGGTTATGCAAAAGGTGTTTTCAGTATTGAAAGGTAAAATAGATGGTATCATTCACTGTACTGGAGGCGGACAGACTAAAGTGGTCAAATTCGTAGATAATGTAAAGGTCATAAAAGATAACCTATTTGATGTACCTCCTTTATTTGAAATGATTCAAAAGGAAAGTGGAACAGCTTGGAAAGAGATGTATCAGGTATTCAATATGGGGCAACGTATGGAGTTCTATCTAGATGAAAAATATGCACAGGAAATTATAGATATTTCAAATTCCTTTAATATAGATGCTAAGATTATTGGTCGAGTTGTAGAAGCACCAAAAGCAGAAGTAGAAATCACTACTGCTCATGGTACTTTTAATTACTTTACTTAGAACTTAGTTTTTACCGATATAATTAAAAGGGCTGATCAACTTCAGCTCTTTTTTTATGGCATCACTTACCTCAAGCTGATCAATGAAAGTATGAATGTCCTTTTGACTCACACTTGCCTTTCCTCTTGTTAATGCCTTGAGCGCCTCATATGGCTTGTCAAAATTCTCTCTTCTCAATATATTTTGGATAGCCTCAGCTGTAACGATCCAATTTGCCTCAAGGTCTTGTTCCAACTTAGCTTCATTAAGCAAAAGTTTACCTATCCCTTTTAGTGTTGAAGCAAATCCAATCAAGGTATGTCCCATAGGACTTCCTATGTTTCTAAGAACAGTACTATCCGTCAAATCACGCTGAAGTCTAGATATTGGAAGTTTTTGCGCAAGGTGTCCGAATAAAGCATTCGCTATTCCAAAATTACCTTCTGCATTTTCAAAATCAATCGGATTTACTTTGTGTGGCATTGCGGAGGAGCCAACTTCACCGGCAACTACTTTTTGTTTAAAGTATTCCATCGAAATATAAGTCCAAATATCTCTACAAAAATCAATAAGTATAGTATTAATACGGCCCATGGCTTGGAACTGGGCAGCAATATTGTCATAATGTTCAATCTGAGTAGTGGGATAGGACCTCGATAATCCTAAATTGTTTTCAAGGAATTTGTCTGCAAAAGCATGCCAGTTTGTTTTAGGGTAGCTAACATAGTGGGCATTCATATTTCCCGTTGCGCCGCCAAATTTACCTGCATGTGGTATTCCTTCAAGCTGCACTAATTGATTTTTGATACGTGCAGCAAACACACCAATTTCCTTACCTAAGGTTGTCGGTGAAGCTGGCTGACCATGTGTTCTTGCTAACATCGGAATCGTAGACCAATCTTTTGCCATTTGATCAAGTGCAGCTAATATGTTGTTTATTTCTGGTATATATACTTCTTGCATTGCCTCTTTTAAGGATAGAGGTACAGCTGTATTATTAATATCTTGAGAGGTCAATCCAAAGTGAATGAATTCCTTGTAACTCTCTAGACCTAGGTCATCAAACTTTTCTTTAATAAAATACTCCACAGCTTTTACATCGTGATTGGTAACACGCTCTATAGCTTTAATTTTTGCAGCATCTTCTTCAGAAAAATCACCGGCAATAGCTTTAATCTGAGGTATTATATCATCTTTGATAGCCTCTAATTGAGGTGTTCCAGTGTCTTTTAGAGCTAGGAAATATTCAATTTCTACAAATACTCGATATTTTATAAGTGCGTATTCGGAAAAGTAGTCCTTGAGTTTGTTCGTCTTGGAAGCATATCTTCCATCAATTGCTGATATTGCCGTGATCATATTTTTGATAAATGTTTTGCCAAAGGTATAACATAGTTGAATTTTTAGAGAATATTTTTGAGTATGTTCATCTGACTACAAGATAATAGAGCATATTTTGAACTTTTTGAATTAAACTTTAATTAGATTTGCAGACATAGTTCCATTTTAACTCCAGATCATGCAATCAGGAAAATTACTGATAGGAAATAAAAAGTTTAAATTGACCATCGATAGGCTCTGTCATCAATTGATTGAGGAATACGGTGATTTCAAAGATACTTGTATTGTGGGTATTCAACCGAGAGGCCCCTTCCTTGCAGATAGAATAATTAGTAGATTAAATGAATTGGTGCCAGACCTTCAACTAAAGTCTGGTAGAATTGATATTACTTTCTATAGGGATGATTTTAGACGGAGAGATAAGCCGCTTAGCGCAAGTACCACAGAATTAGATTTTTTACTCGAGGGTCAAAACGTGATTCTTGTTGATGATGTGCTTTATACAGGCCGGACTGTACAAGCGGCCTTGACAGCGCTTCAGCACTATGGTCGTCCCAATCGAGTTGAATTAATGGCTATGGTAGATCGACGCTTTAATCGGCACCTACCAATTAAGTCAGATTATAAGGGACTTAAAGTAGACGCCTTAGATGAGGCCTATGTTAAGGTTCTTTGGGAAGAAAACGGAGAAGAAGACAGTATATTTATATATCCCACTAAACCAGAATAAATAGGCATATGGGAAGTTTATTGAGTACAAGACACCTACTTGGTATTAAATATATTAGCGAAGCTGATATACAGCAGATTTTTGAGACAGCAGATGAATTTAAAGAAGTTATTAATAGACCTATCAAAAAGGTACCTTCTTTGAGGGATGTCACAGTTGCAAACTTGTTTTTTGAAAACAGTACTCGTACTCGAATTTCTTTCGAACTAGCTGAGAAAAGGCTATCGGCTGATGTAGTTAATTTTTCAGCTTCTTCCTCTTCAGTGAAAAAAGGAGAAACTCTATTAGATACGGTTAACAACATTCTTTCCATGAAAGTGGATATGGTTGTTATGCGGCATCCAGCTCCTGGAGCCCCTCAGTTTTTAGCAAGTAAAATAGATGCTAATATTATTAATGCGGGTGATGGAACACATGAACATCCCACTCAAGCGCTATTGGATGCCTATTCAATTCGTGAACACTTCGGTGATTTAGCAAACAAGAAAATATGTATATTCGGAGATATTCTGCATTCAAGAGTTGCATTAAGTAATATATTTTGTCTGTTGAAACTTGGTGCAAAGGTCAGAGTATGTGGTCCTCCCACACTTATTCCAAAGCATATTAGTGAACTCGGCGTTGAAGTTTCTTTCGATGTTTTAGAAAGTCTTCTTTGGTGCGATGCTGCCAATGTTCTAAGGATACAACTTGAACGGCAAGACCTCAGGTATTTCCCTTCCTTACGCGAATACTCGAATTTTTTTGGAATACATAAAGAACTTCTAGATCAAGCAAGTTCTGACACATTGATACTGCATCCAGGGCCCATTAACCGAGGAGTTGAAATAAGCACAAGTGTTGCTGATTCAAAGCAATCGATCATTTTGGATCAGGTTGAAAATGGTGTAGCTACCCGAATGGCCGTTTTATACTTATTGGCAAGTAGCAAATAAAAAATCCTCTTTTCGTAGAACAATTTTCATTTAAATCAACTAATTTGTTCGGGTTGAGATTGCTAAATATTATTTTTTTGCAGGCAATAGCAATTTTTTAGAATTTATTGTTGTTTATATATTATACATATTTATATGTAGCTGTATGAATACATTAATTTCCTTTTGGGAACTATCACTATTTGAAAAGAGTATTATGAGATTTTTATTACTAACTACTTTTGTATTTATTTCTGTGTCCATCTTTGGCCAAAATTGTTCTGAAAACATTATTGAAAATTATAATGTGAGTGGGACACGATTTGTAAAGTCTAAGGTTGAGAGTATTCTTGCGAGAGTAGATAAAAATTATTCAGTTCAGTTCTTTTCAAATTCTGATGGTCTGTTTATTAAAGTAGAATCCGTTTATGGCTCAAGGTTAAAATTGGGTGATGAGATTCATGTGCTTGATGCATTCAAAAATCGTAAGCGATTTTCTTTTATAGAGGAGGGTGACTATGAGTTAGTTAATGAAACTAAACCCGTATACACAAATAACTTATACTTATATCCTGATGATCTAGATTGGCTGATCGATAATAACGTGCAAAAGTTCTATGTATTTGATGCAACAACCAGTCAAGGAAAGGTTCATACTGTTTCGACAAATGACCAAAAGTTACTAAGAGAATTAGCCTATTGTTTTAAAAAAGCTATCGATCCTTCTTACTCCCGCGGAGATGAATTAAAAGCTGAACCTGAGGTTGTAAGTAGTTCGGAGTCTTCTTCTACAAGCACTAAGAAAGCCTTTGAAAAAGATGAAGAATTGTTGGCATTGGAGGATAAATTGAGTAATGAAAAAAGAAGGGTTAAAGCAGAAATTGAAAAAGAAAGAAAAAAATTAGATGTTGCTGTAAAGGCTATAAATTCTGAAATCAATGAATCAAGAGAAATAGCTACTGCAAAAAAGGCGAGTTTTGCTGAAGAGCTTAATGAAGCCAGGAAAAAGATAGATCAAGAAATAAAGGGTGCTAATAAAGAAGCTTTGGCACTTATAGAACGTGCAAGAGCCAATGCTAATAGTGAAATAGATTCAATAAATGTTTCCATCTTAGAAGCTAGGCAAAAAAGTGTAGAGGAAATTCAAAAAATAAAGCTGGAAACCTCAGAGGATATATTAGCTGCCAGGCAAAAAGCAAAGGTTGCCATAGAAGAAGAGAACAGAAAGCTGGAATTACTTAAACTGGAATACAATGATGAATTGAATTCTGCTAAGGAAAATTCAAGTAACGAGATTTTAAAAATAAGGGAAGAAGCTAGTGAAACCATTTCTGCTGCCCGCGTAAAAGCAGAAAGTGAAAAGGAAAAAACACTTAAGGAAGTTGAGCAAGCTACTTTGACTGCTTCTGAACAGATATTAAAAGTTAAGGAAGAAACAGCTAATGAAGTAGCTCGTCTAAAGGAAAATTCTATTCTAGAGAAGGAAAAGATTACTCTTGAACTTGCAGATTTTAAGCGGAAGTCAAATGAAAACCAGGCTGGTCTTGTTGAAGAAAACGCAAGTAAACTTGCAAATCTTGAAGAAGCTAATGCCAGGGAAAAGCAGAGAATGGTATCTGAGCTTGCTGTCGAGAAAGAACGTTATTCTATGGAGGTAGCAGCAGTAAAGTCCAATGCATTAAAGGAAGAAGAGCGAATTAATAGTCAATTATTAACAAAGCAATCTGAAATTAATAAGGAGATAGAACTCTTAAATAAAAATGCAGTTCAAGAAAAGACTGCAATCACTAATTCAGTAAATGAAGCTCGAGTAAAAGCTGATAAAGCAATTGAGAATATAAGTTATGAGCAATCTGAGATTGTCAAAACTATGAAAGCCAAATCTCTTAAAGAACAAGAAGCAATTGCTTTGGAGGTAAAAAAAGCAAAAGAGGAGGCTATCATTCAGATTTCACAAGCAGGAGAGGAGCTAAATGCAAAAATGGCATCTATAAAATCTGAAGAAGATAAGGTCCGAAGTGAGGTGTCTGCTCAGATATTAGATGCAAAAACTAAAGCTTCTGAAGAAATTGCTCGCGCCAAGTTAAAAGCAAATCAAGAAATTCAGGCTGCTAATGATACAGCAGAGAAGGCACGAGCTGAATATGCCCGAGAAATTGAGACTGCAAAGTCAATAGCAGATACAAAATTGAAAGAAATTCAATCAGAGCTTGAACGTTCTATAAAAACGATGGAGGAGGAGCAGCTGACTATCGAAAAAATGAATGCTTCTGAGGTAAGTGATGCAATGGACAAGGCAAAGCTACGTCTATTAGAAACGCAGGAGCAATCAATTAACCAAATAGCAAATTTAAAAAGAAAAGTAGCTTTAGAAGAACAAAAAACAGCAGAACAAATTGCTCGAATTAAAAAGGAAACTACAGAAGTTGTTGCTTCTGCCAATAGAGAACAAGCTGAACTTCTTTCAAAGGAACAAGAAATGTTTGCAGCAGAAAAGCAGACTTTGTTGGAGTCTGTAAGCCAGATTCGTGAGGAGGTAGCAATAGCGATTAGTTTGGAACGCGAGCGAGAGGCTAAGGAAAAACAAACCGTTCAAGCGAATATTGCAAATGAAAAAGAAGCAGCTCGCTTAGAGATATTAAAAGCTCAAGAGGATGCAGCTAAATCTGTTCTATCTACTCAAGAACAATCAAGTGCAGAGATTACTAGTTTAAAAGAGCAGTCTGCAGAAGCGGTTGCTACTATTCAAGCACAAACTGAGGCTCAAATAAATGTCTACAATGAGCAACAAGAAGATGCAAGAATTAGGACTGAATCAGAATTAAAAGCGCTCCAGGAGAAGCTTGCAGTCAAAGAAACAGAGATTAGGAATGAAATTGCTGATGCAGAGCAAACATCTATAAGTAAGATCAATACTATTCAGAATGAGAATCAGGAAAAAATCAAACAAGAGCGAGCAAATAATGATGAAAAGATTGCTCAATTGAGAAAAGAACTGGATGTTGCAAGAAATAATAATTTGAAAGAAGTACAACTCGTTCAACAACAAGCAGCTGATAATATATTCAATACTCGTAAAAATGCTACAGATCAAATTACAGCAATCAAATTAGAGACTCAAAAGCAGATAGCCGAGCTTAAAAAACAAGAAAAGACTGCAAAAGCATCTTTGGGAGAAGTAGAACAAACTATCATCTTCAAACAAAATGAATTAGATAAATTGAATGCTGCAATAAAAGATAAGCGTGCTGAATTTACAGAGCTAAACAAGGAAAAAGGAAAAGATAATTAGATACAATAAGACAATATTTTTACCTAAATTCGTTTTATTAAAGCCAGAAGACCCTTAGTTTTCTGGCTTTATAATTAGTTTTAATAAAAGATACTTAATCATTCGATACATGATAAAAAGAATACTACTAATGACCCTTTTGGCTATCAGTTCAAATGCCAGCTTTGGTCAAGCTAACAGTATTTCAGTTGAGGTAAAAGAGGATAGTGTTCAACAGATACTTTTTGCTAAGTACTTACTCGACAAGCTTTATGTAATAGATACATTGAAACGAGACGAACAGGATAGATTTGTCATCAGTCAAAAAGATACCCTAAATGAAGGTATATACGCGCTAGCTTTTAATGTAGAAGGGGGGAATTCTATTCTTCAGTTTTGTTTAGATAATACCGTAGAGTCCTATTCTTTCTATATCGATGATGTTTCAAAACCTCAGACCACTTTAACTGTAAATGGATCAAAGTCTGCATCTGTTTTAAATGAATATATGATCTTTCTTAGAGATCGTTCTATAGAGGCTTCACAGTTGCCAGATGATGAAAAGAAACAAGCTGCTCTAGCAGAACTTACGAATACCGTCAATTCATATCAACGTGCATTTGTCGATAGCAATAAAGGGACCCTTCCCGCAGCTTTCGTTGGTGCTTCCCTTCCAATTGATATCCCTGACTTTGAAAATATTGAGGAAGAAAAGGAGAGGGGTGTTGCTAGATGGTGGTATAACAAACAGCATTATTTTGATTATGTAGACCTAACAGATGATCGTTTATTGTATACTCCGTTTTTATACAATAAGATTAATGGGTTTATTGAGAACTTGACTTCGCCAGCTCCGGATTCTATCAATACGTCCCTGAAGTTTATCCTAGATAAAATGGATCCTCAGTCAGATATGTTTAGAGCATATCTATCTACACTCTTGACTAGATATGCAACCTCCAAAATCGTTGGGTATGATGCTGTTTATGTTTTCTTAGCTGAAGAGTATTACGATAAAGGTTTTGCTTACTGGGTAGATGAAGAAAAGTTGGCAAAAATTGTTGATGAGGCAAAGAAAATGAAACCTACATTAATGGGTAAGCTTGCACCTGATATGCTGCTTGAGGATAAGGATGGAAAGAAATTGAGTCTACATGAATTTGAATCTAAGTATACCATTTTATTATTCTGGGCTCCAGATTGTGGTCATTGTAAAAAATCTATGCCTGACATTATCAATTTTTATAATGATTTTAAAGATAAAGGGGTTGAAATCCTGGGTATTTGTACTAAGTTTTATAAAGATGCTGAGTCTTGTTGGGATTTTGTAGAAGAAAAGGAAATAGACATCTGGCTTAATACTATGGATCCTTACCATCAGTCTAGGTATAAAATCCTTTATAATATAAATTCTACGCCACAGATATTTATTCTAGACAAGGATAAAAATATTCTTGTCAAACGGATTGGATCTGAACAGCTTGAAGAGGTTATGAATAATATAATTGAAAATGATGCTGCAAAGCAGAATGAAAAGATCTAGAAAAAAGGCACTCCATTTGGAGTGCCTTTTTTTATGTGACTTTTATCTTCTTTATTATTCTTGAGAATAGACGGGGGAAAAATCTTTTAACTAAAATCCCATATTTTTCACTTCCTCCTACAGCTATTTCTTCCTTTTGCCTTTTTACAGCTTGGATGATTTTTTGTGCAAGTACTTCAGGGAGCATTCCTTGGGCTTGCTTATTGTCCATTTTATTCTGCTTTTCTCCTGTACTGGTCAGAGCATTAAGGGAAATGTTGGTTTTAATGAACCCCGGACATACAATTAAAACTCTTATACCTTGCTCGTGAGTTTCTGCTCTTAGGGATTCATAATATCCATGTAAGGCGTGCTTTGATGCTGCATATGCACTTCTTAGAGGAGAACCAAATTTACCAACCAAACTACTCATTACAACAAATTGTCCTTCTCCTTTTTCAAGCATCTTTGGAAGTACTAGCTTGGTCAAAGCACTTACAGCGAAGAAATTTATCTCCATAATTCTTCTGTCGATGTCTAGAGATGCATCTTTGACAAGTGCTCTTTGGGATATTCCAGCATTATTGATTAAGGTGTGAATAGGTCCTATTTGTGCTAAGAAAGACTTGGCTTTCACAATACTAGCTTCAACCTGTAGAAGATCAAGCGGCAGAATCTCTACTTGCTCTGCCCCAACACATACTGCTTTTACCTGTTCGAGTTGTTTCACATTTCGAGCACTCAGTAATAACTTACAATTTGTTTTTGCGTATTCAATAGCGAGTGCTTTTCCTATGCCAGATGAAGCTCCAGTGATCCATATCCACTTTCCTTTTATATCCATTTAATGCTTATATTTAGTTCAATATTTAATATTACACCAAATTAGAAAAGAATCTTTAATGCAAGCATATCTACAGCAATATTCTTTATATCCTCCTTTTTTGCTCGATAGACGAAAAAGACCTTGTGATTTATTTATTGTCTGCAGGTTTGATTCAATTGTACTATTTCGAAAGTTTTTATTCCGATGGGGCAGAATATTAGATTCGAAATTTAGTATTGAAGTAATCGCTCTTTTTTACGAGAATAATTATGGTTTTGAAGACGATGAAATGAATGAAAAATCTTTAAAACAAGAGGTGGATAAGATTTTGGGTCAAAAACGCTTTCATTTTAGAGTTTCCCCAATTTTTTTCGGAGTTTCTACAAGTCGTGGCCAGGACTTGATAATGGATCTAAAATTATTGGGCGATGAGGTATGTTTTCAAGCTCTACGTAGTAAATCTAAAGAGCAATATTTCCTTTTGACTTCGCCTCACAGTATACCACTAAAAGGGATAATGTCTCAGCTCATTCAATTGAAAAGAGTAGGTGCATTTTATGCCGAAGAAATACATTTGCCTTCGGTTTGTTTTGAGTTTTCTGAAGCAGATATCTTACGGGTTCAGCAGAAATGGTCTAAATCCAATGAAGGCAAGAACAAATTTTGTCCTCATTTGTTTTTTTCAACCAAGGCATATATCAATCATTTTGGCAAATCACCAAACTTCGATAGTTTAAATAAAATCCCTGAATCTGGTGATTCAAAACTTAGAAATTTCCTCAAAATAGATCCGGATTTCAATTATTAATCGATTTTATCTGTCAATTTGATAAGTGGTGACCTTCTTTTGAACTTATTGATTTTCTTTTCCTTATTTTTGTATAAAATTGCTTTGAATGAATAGAAGTGAAGTTGTAAAAGCTTTAGGAGGGGTTATGGACCCTGCAAGTGGACAAGATATAATAGCTGCTCACTTAGTTGAGAATCTTAAGATTGAGGATAAGCGTGTTAGTTTTGATCTCAGTTTGCCGCCAGCAAGTGCATCCAGTAAATTTGAATTGCATGCTGCCTGTGTTGAAGCGATAAAAAGTGTAGATGGAGATGCAGAAGTTCATGTTCATTTTAAACAAGGAAAAGTAAAACAAACTCCTGCTGAGAATAGAAAGCTACCACAGGTTAAAAATATAATTGCTGTAGCTTCGGGTAAAGGAGGAGTTGGGAAATCTACAGTATCAGCAAACCTTGCTTTAGCACTCAAGTCTTTAGGAGCTTCTGTTGGTATTTTAGATGCCGATATTTATGGCCCATCCATTCCTTTGATGTTTGGACTTCAAGGTAAGAAGCCTCAAGTAAAGAATTTAAATGGGAAGCCTTTGATTCTTCCTTTGATTGCCTATGATATTCCGATGATTTCTATGGGGTTTATAATAGAACCAGAACAGGCTGTTGTCCTTCGGGGACCTAGGTTAGGTGCTATTTTGAATCAATTTATAAATGAAGTGTATTGGGATAATTTAGATTTTCTTATTGTAGATCTTCCTCCAGGTACTGGTGACGTTCAGTTGTCACTGGCACAAACAGTACCTATTACAGGAGCTGTTTTGGTTACAACACCTCAAGATGTTGCTCTAGCTGATGCAGTGAAGGCTATGAATATGTTTAAGATGGAGACTATTGATGTTCCTATTCTTGGAGTTGTTGAAAATATGTCTTGGTTTAGTCCAGCTGAACTTCCTGACAATAAATACTTTATCTTTGGTAAAGATGGTGGTAAGACCTTAGCAAAGGAAGCAGGTACAATGCTCTTAGGTCAAGTTCCTATTGTTCAAGCAGTGCGAGAAGGAGGAGACCAAGGAACACCTGTTTTTCTCAATGATGAAAAACCTGCTATTCAAAAAGCATTCGATAAAATAGCAAAAAACCTATTGACTCAAGTAGCAATTCGAGCAGAATACTTAGAACCTACGAAAGTTGTGGAAATAAAAGAATAATTAATTATGTCTAACAATATGAGTTTAGCAGAAAGAGCAGATAAAGTACTCGATGAGATTAGGCCCCACCTTGCAGCTGATGGTGGTAATGTCGAGGTCATTGAAGTAACCAATGATAATGTTTTGATGATAAAGTGGTTAGGTAACTGTACTAATTGCAGTATGTCTTCTATGACTATGAAAGCAGGTATAGAGTTTACTATTAAAGGTCAACTACCAGAAATTAAATCAGTAAAAGCAATAAACTAGAGCATGAAACGAAGTGATTTAGTCCAAGCCATAAAATCGAAAAAATCCTTTTTATGTGTTGGGCTTGATACGGATATAGATAAAATTCCAACGATCCTGAAAAAGGATGCTAATCCAATTTTAAGTTTTAATAAAGCTGTAATAGAAGCTACTCAAGATCTGTGTGTGGCTTATAAGCCTAATCTGGCATTTTATGAATCTTACGGCAGTAAAGGCTTGTATGCCTTGGAGGAAACAATGAATCATATCCCCCAAGATATTTTCACCATAGCAGATGCAAAAAGAGGAGATATTGGCAATACTGCAGAAAAGTATGCCCAAGCTTATTTCCAACAAATGGGTTTCGACTCTGTAACTGTTGCTCCATACATGGGGTCTGATTCTGTGCTGCCTTTCACCAAACATGAAGATAAGTGGGTTATACTTTTAGCCCTGACTTCTAATAAAGGAAGTGAAGACTTTCAGATGTTAAAACTTGAGTCTGGTAATATGCTTTTTGAGGAAGTAATGCGAGCTAGTAAGGATTGGGCTAGTCCAGATCAATTGATGTTTGTTGTTGGAGCAACGCATCCTGAAAAAATTGGTGCTATTCGTAAACTCGCTCCTGATAATTTCTTTTTAGTGCCAGGTGTTGGTGCTCAAGGAGGTGATTTAGAGGGGATTGCAGCCTATGGTTTGAACAAAGATATAGGCCTTTTAATCAATTCTTCTAGAGGTATTATATATGCAGGTTCTGATAAGCCTAATTTTCAAGAACATATAAGGGCTGCAGCACTAGAGCTGCAAACTAAGATGGAAGAAATTCTGATCAAGAGGGGACTGGTATAATTTTTTTCCGCCCTTTTTTAGCTAAATACCGTTTGATAATATATCGAAGTTCTGCTGTTTCTTGAACAGGTTCAAGTGCCTGTTCAAGATCATCAACGTATAGGTATGATAGCTTATCTTCCTCAAGAAACCCATATGATTTTATAAATCCATTTCTTATCAAGATTATACCCTTCTCATTTGCAGACCTTCCCTTTTCAAGAATCAAAAAACTTCCCATTAATTCTTGTGATAGATGCTCTAAGCTTTCTTCTAAGCGCTGATTGTATACAGTAGGAGCCTCTATACCTCCGCAGGCTCCATTACATTTTCCTATCTGGTGATTAAAACAGAGTTCTTCTTCACTAGAGAGGCCTATAAGTTTAGAGCAGAGATCATGTTTATGTAGTTGAAATGCAAGTTTTGAATATAGTCCAGCCTTGCTAGCAAAACTAGCCACTAAGTTTTCTTCAACTCCAGTCTTTTTTTTCTTTGATATCCTTAAGCAGGAATATCCAGCTTCATTCACGTATTTATGTATGTGATAAGGGTAGTTTACTTGTTTTTGAGCTCTATTGATACTTGGTAAGAACTTTTTGATTTCCATGGATTCTAGGAAGCTAGCCATTAAATCAGATCCAGTGAGTTGGTAGCTAATTGAGTCTACTTGCTGCTGTAATTTTGAGCCTTTACTTGTTTTCTTATTAAAATGGCTGGATACTCTAGATCTAATATTTATACTCTTACCAATGTATACGGGTCTGCCTTCTAAATTATGCATATAGTAGACTCCCGCATCTTCTGGTAGCGATTCAATATCAGATTTTGAAAGGTTTTGAGGAAGCAGAGATTCTTTGATCCCCATAGATATTACCTGTTCCATTTCTTCCTCAAAAGCTTCTGAAACCATAATTCGCTTTAGTACATCCCAGGTGGCAAGTACATCAGCCATAGCTCTATGACGACTATCTACTTCTATTTCGAAATGTTGGATCAAAAAACCTAAGCTGTGCTTGGGTAAGTGCGGAAATGCCTTTCTGCTTAATCGAACAGTGCAAAGCGTTTTCCGACTATAAGTAAAACCAAGTCCTTTAAATTGTTCTCGGATGAATGAATAATCAAAACGCACATTATGAGCTACGAAAATACAATCTTCTGTTAGCTCAACTATATCTTTTGCAATTTCAAAAAACTTAGGTTTACCTTCTACCATGCCTTGACGGATACCTGTTAAATAGGTTATATTGTGGGGTATGGGGCATTCAGGATCCAATAGAGTCTCGAATCGTCTTATAATCTGTTCGTTTTCTATTATTACAATAGCAATTTCTATTATCTTGTCTCTTCCCGGTTTCCCTCCGGTTGTTTCAATATCTACTATTGCAAATTTTTGCCCGAGCATACTTAGTTAAGGTATTATGATTAAAAAATACAATTTAAAACTTTTTGTTTCATTTGCTGTTTTTTTTGCAACATTTTTTTGTTCCTGTTCCGTTTCTAAAAAAGGGATATCGGTAGTTATGTCCGTTGATAATAAGTCGGATGCTGTATTTGTGCATTCGAAAACAAAGGAACTTAAGCTAGGAAATGAACGGATGGATATTTATTTGCCCGTATTAAAAGATGCGGATATCGCCTTAGTTGTAAATCATTCTTCTCTGATCAATCAGACGCATTTATTAGATACCTTGATTGCTCGTGGTATCCAAGTAAAGAAGATTTTTGCGCTTGAGCACGGTTACCGAGGTACAGCATCCAATGGCGAAGAGATCAACAGCTCTGTTGATCCACTTACGGGAATACCTATAGTTTCATTGTACGGCAAGGATAAAAAGCCCAGCGCAAAGCATTTAAAAGGTATTGATATTGTATTGTTCGATATACAGGATGTTGGCCTAAGGTTTTATACCTATATTTCCTCTATGCATTATATTATGGAGGCCTGTGGTGAGCATAAGAAAAAATTCATGGTTTTAGATCGGCCAAATCCTAATGGGCATTATTTTGATGGGCCTATATTAGAAAAATCTTTTAGCTCTTTTATTGGGATGCATCAGATTCCGGTAGTTCATGGTTTGACAGTAGGTGAGCTTGCTTGGATGATCAATGAAAAGGAATGGACAACAAGTAAGTGTGATCTTTTCATAGTACCATGCGAGCATTATAATCATTCTGATGTGTATGAACTGACTGTGCGTCCTTCTCCAAATTTACCAAATATGCGCTCCGTGTATTTGTATCCTTCACTCTGTTTTTTTGAAGGAACTCAAATAAGCGTGGGAAGAGGCACTGATTTTCCCTTCCAAAGGTATGGTCATCCCTTATTAGAATTTGAAAACGATTCTTTTGTTCCCACTCCCAATGAGGGTTCTAAATACCCTAAATTGGAGGGCGAAACATGTTTTGGTCAATCTTATTATAAAGATAATGCGCTAAATTTCCGTAAAGATTATTTGGACCTAGAATCCATTTTAGATGTATTTCATAGATACCCCGAAAAGAAAAAATTCTTCTTAGATAATGGGTTTTTCAACTTACTTGCTGGCACAGATAAGCTTAGGAATCAGATTGAAGATAGCTGTAGCTTCGAGGAGATACAATTATCTTGGAAAAAGGACTTGAAAGATTATTCAAAGCTACGGGAAGAGTTTCTTATCTATCCTGATTTTATCGATCGGAATTAAAAACTGACCGATATTGAAATTCTATGGGAAAACTCTTATCAGCCTCCGTATTTATCCATCTTGAATACTTGATCTCTAAACTTCTAAAAGCCCATTTCCATCTTAAGTTTAGGGTGTACCTGAAGCCTGTTTGATCATATTGTTTTATGGAATATTGTCCAATAGGACCATTCTCATAGGCAAATACATTATTAGAGGGACTTTCCTGGGTATAATAAGCCAATCGTAGTTTGATTGCATATGGTTTTTGCATGGGGTTGATAATAAAATCTTCTGCAAGAAGGATATTGGTCAATTTTTGATCTGTCTCAAAGAGATTATTGATATGCAGCCTACTTCTACACTCTATATTACTACTCATTATTTGCTTGAGGTTGATGCTAGAATTTAGAGTCTTGGATTCTGCTTTTTGAGAAAAGCTTGCTTTTAAATTGAGATACCATTTTTTTCTCTTCTTTATTTGTGTTCCTAAATCGAATCTAGTATTCAACGCTTTTTCTAGTTTGGATTCATAGCGGAAATAACAATTTATTACTCTAGACAATTGCCGCTCCAGTATGAAATAATATTTAGTCGAAGAGTTCGTGCTGTATCCAAAAAGATGATTGATATATATGCCACTATATCTCGCTGTATTTTTTTGGACAACAAAAGAAAAGCCGCTGTTTTTTCCAAAACTTCTTGAAATACCTAGGAGAAAGCTATGGTCTATCTTTTTTTTATATTGAAAAACTAATTCTGCAAAAGTTCTAAAGTTTTTGTGGGTTCTAATAATCGAGCTTGATGTCCAAAGTTTTTTATCTGTCATGCCTCCTTTATTAGGAGTAATGATTTGCCCATGTATGCTTTGATCAAGTTTGAAGATTTTTAGGTTTTTGTGAACTTGGGCACCTAAATTATATTGACGGATCCCATTTTTAGCTGCTATACTAGAAGCTGTTGAATGGTCACCTCCGTATCTGATATTATAGGTTGTGTCTGAAGTTATTGTTCCATCGATTAGTCTTGTAGAGCCATATAATAATGCCTTGCTTTTATGATTTAATATCATTCCTACTCCAGTGAAATAGTTGTCTTCACCAAAACTAGTTTTTATATTAATTGCCTTCTCATGTTTTTCAGTATTGAAGTACTGGCTACCTTGTCCAAAGCTAATTCGTTGTCCTAGCAATAAACCTTGGCCTATAGTAAGTTCATAGCCACCAATAAAAAGCTCTGCTTTTTTTAGATTTTTTCGAAGGCTTAAGCTCAGATGATCTGAAAAATATGGGCTCTTAATTTGTATAAATTCCTCTTGTTTATCAGTTTCTGATAATACAACTAAATCTCTTGTTTCACTTCTTGTGATATGCCTCGCTCTTATTTTTAATTCATCCTTAAAGACAGATGAATTATCTATATCTGATGATATAAAGACTGTATTGATTGTCTTTTTGTATTGTACCAGATCATTGTTAGTGTTAAATATTAAATCAAATATTTGCTTTGCCTCTATTTTGGAAAGGCCTAAGATACTTTGGAGGTCTAGGTATGAACGAATAGGTACATTATAGCTAAGAAAGTTGTTCAGTTCGTAAATTAATATGGCTGAAATGCCATAACTCTCTAATATATCTTGTTGAGATCCATTTAATAAACTGTTTGAAGATGACTTATGCAACAAACTAATTGCCTCATTCGGTGAAAAATCCTCTTGACAAATAGATTGTAAGGAATGAAGCAGAAGCAAGGGGCATAGAACTAAAAAATGTTTCATACCTCAATAAATGACTATAAACCCTCATTTTTTGTAATGAAAGTGCCGTTAAATATAATTTTCTGATTAAAATAGTTTAGCTTTATGTCCCATATTGTATGGGGCAGTTCCCTATAATTTTATTCTTTTTTCTTGATTTTAAGAACTATTTACTCCTGTAAATCAGTTACTTTTTTATTGGAGATGTTCAAGTTAGGAGAAGAGAAATTATTAAGGACTTTTAAAGAATTACAACAATGGCTAAGTTTAAATTCGAGTACATCTGGCTAGATGGATATAAGCCAGAACCAAACCTAAGAAGTAAAACCAAAGTGCTCGAGATGGATTTTTTCCATGGCGATCTAAAATCACTTCCTGTCTGGTCATACGACGGAAGTTCTACAAAACAAGCGGAAGGTAATAACTCAGACTGTCTGCTTCAACCTGTTCGAGTTATTCCGGATCCAGGAAGGAAAAATGGATTTCTTGTGATGTGTGAAGTATTGAATCCTGATTTAACACCACACTCAACAAATGAAAGATCACGTATTCAAGATGATCCTGATTTTTGGTTTGGCTTTGAGCAAGAGTATGTTTTGACAACTAGTGGTTTACCTTTAGGATTTCCCGAACAAGGTTATCCTCGACCACAAGGACCTTACTACTGTTCAGTAGGACATGGTAATTGTGAAGGTAGAGATATTGTTGAAGAACATTTTGACATGTGTCTTGACGCAGGTCTTGAAGTTACAGGTATCAATGCTGAAGTTTTACTAGGGCAATGGGAATTCCAAGTTCTTGGTAAGGGAGCGAAGCGC
>Ga0206130_10003620_pt1 | contig 19949 bp, 12 predicted proteins | sample Helgoland_Spring_9_FD_148637 | JGI IMG/M metagenome (GOLD analysis project Ga0206130, IMG submission 148637) | Pelagic subsurface seawater microbial communities from Kabeltonne, Helgoland, North Sea - Helgoland_Spring_Bloom_20160512_1 | ecosystem: Environmental > Aquatic > Marine > Epipelagic ... | reverse complement strand
GATCACATCCTTAGTAGTGTCAGTCTGATCGGAGATTGATGCAATAGTAGGTGCATTGTTGAAGGCGCTGACGCTCCAGGTGAAGGATGTTTGAGCACTCTTTGCTGGATCCCCGTCATCGGTGACGTTGATGGTGACGCTGTAGGGGCTGGCATCGGAAGCATCATCAGCAAGGGTTCCTGAGATGAGGCCAGTAGAGGAGGCAATAGTTAAACCGCTAGGTAAGTTGGAGGCGCTGAAAGTGAGTGAATCACCATCACTGTCCGAGGCACTTGTGGCTAGGTTGATCACATCCTTAGTAATGTCAGACTGGTCGGAAATTGCAGTGATGACCGGGGCGTTGTTTATTTTGGCTAGAACAATATGATTGCTGCTGCCTGAATTATCGTAGCTATAGAGGATCTCGTAATCATTTGGGATGCCAGTGATAGAGGCAAAGGTGCCAGTGAGGTTTCCATAGGAAGCGATGATGTAGGTGTTTTGTGTAGGGGTCGCCAGGTTCGTTATTTCGAGATTCATGCCCGATACATCAAGTGTGCCTGCGACATCGATTCTGTCCGCTTCAGTGGCATCGACTTCGATGAGGAGGGTGTCAGCTTGGGCGTCACCGCCTATTGCGAGGGTTCCGATAGATTGACCAGGTGCGATAGTTCCAGTGCCAACGACATTGCCAGATATGGTGCCGTTACCGCTGAGGCTGGCATTGGCAGCGATGAGAACTTGAGGAGAGCTGGTAATGGTGACACCGGAATCAAGCTCAAGCATTCCTCCATTAATGATGGTATTACCACTATAGGTTGCGTCGTGGGCAAGGGTTAGGCTGGCAGTGCCATTCTTTGTTAGTGATGCAGAGTTGTCGTAATCGCTAATTTCACCGCTTATTACATATGTGGCAGTACCGTCTCCCCCAATCACGGTGTCATGATAAAGTAGGATATCCAGTGCCAGATCGAATGTGTAGTTTGTGCCATCGCCACTGAGGTCGATGTTTGGGGGCGTTCCGTCATTGTAGTTTTCAGCCAGAATGAGGTCGTTACCTGAAATTCGAGCCGTTTTCCCGCTGTCTAAACCGTTGCCAGTAAAGCTTAAAGTATTTTGGATAAACTCAAGTCCGTTAGTGCGAGTCAGGTTATTTTGAGCAATGTAATCAAAGTTGCTTTCTGCAGGGAACACGAGGGTACTCAATGAACAGGAATCGGTTTCAAGGAGGGTTTCGCTTGCAGAGGACGGGTCTTGCCATTGGTTACTGGTAGCCCAGAACTGAGGATCGGTCTCGGTCTGATTGGATCCTAGACGGCCTAAGAAAATATTATCAACTCTGGCGAAGCCTGTATCAGCATCGCCATTTCCACTCAGAGCATAGAAACGTAGGAAAAGCGTTTTCCCATCAACTCCGCTGGGTGCCGTAAACGTGAAATTCTCGGCTCGGTAGGCTCTGTCACTGGATGAGGAAGAGTCTTCGGTATGAAGGATGTTTTGGGTGCCGGTGAGGGTGTCGTCGTCGGTGGTGAAAAGCTGAAAACGAATTTTATCACTATCGACCCAATTACTACCATCAAGCCAAGCATAACTAACAGTGAAGTTCTCACCGGCGGTGAGGGTGTGGCCAGTGTCGATACCGAAATCTTTAGTCGTCGGATTAACATCCGACAGAACAGCATTCCAGCCACCTCCGTTGGGACTGGTGTTGTTGTCTCTGAGCGCGTTGATGTTTTGGCCTGATGAGGCAAGGTTCGTCCACTGATTGATTTGATTAAATTTTCCCTGATTACCTGCTGTCGCACTGTTGGTTTCAAAGCCACCGTTGTTCACGGCATTGTCATGTTCTTCATTGCTAGCATCGCCATCGTCGTAATCGATGAGGATTTTGTCGATTCCGCTCGGTGTGGAGACGTCGTTGGGCGCAAATGTGAAGCTGTAGTTGTAATTTAAGCTGTCGTGGCTACCACCTTTCGGTGGGAAGCGAGGCTTGTCCATTTGCACATCGAAATTGGTCACATCCTTGATGAGTTCGTCCAACTTTGCAGGTTCTGATGCTGCGAGATCAGTGGTCTCGCCTATATCTGATGATGTATTGAAGAGGTATTGGGAGCTTCCACCGTCGATGACTAGTTTCCAATCACCTTTACGTAGACCAAGTCCATTATTACCTGCAACACAGACGTAGTCGTGCGGGTTTGAGCTATCGTTTCCTTTGATGCGCTCGAGTAGGTTAACGCCCATTAATTCAGAGGGAATCGTGCTCCCACCATGTGCCAGCATGGTGGGAATGAGGTCCATGGAGTGGATGGGCTTGTCGTAGATATTACCACTGGAGATGCCCGGTCCGGTAACTAGCATCGGTACTCTGCAGCCTCCATCATGAGGGTCTCCTTTATCGCCCCTGAGGGGGATGTTGACAGATTCGTTTTTTTTGGATCCACCGTTGTCGTTGATGAAAATGATAAGTGTATTGTCGTAAACGGAGTCGTCGTTGTTGCCATCATTGTTTGGGTCCTTGAGGCGGTCCATAAGTAGACCAATATTTTTGTCCATTGTGTAAACCATGGAGCAGTATTTTTTCCGCACGGTAGACATGCTGCTAAAGTTGGCATAATTCGGATGGTTAGGGTCGTTCAATAAATCGTAATCCGAGGACTCATACATTGGCGTGTGAGGCGCATTAAAAGATAGATAGAGAAAGAACGGGTAATTCTGGTTGGCATGCTCGGTCACATATTCACGGGCTCGTTGGCCAAATGCATCGGTTACATCACCTGCCCATTTTGAATTCTGTTCTTCGTCGGTATCGTTGATGAGGCTGTCAGACTTGTTGCCAGGAGACATTTCTCGTAGTTTTCTTTGGCGGTATTCATAACTGTCTATGGCGTGATCATCCATGGGCACATCGTAATCCCTTGATCCACTGAGCATGCCAAAGAAGTGATCGACTCCCTGTCGGGGAGGGCGGTTTCCGGGTGTAACAACTTTGTTTCCTGTGTTGTTGAGTATGTCTGCCTGGGCTCCGACATGCCATTTGCCTACTACAAGAGTCTTGTAGCCAGCGGTTTTCATTCTTTCGAATGCGATTGTTTCCTCATTGGCAAATCCGTCTGGGCCGTCTGCCGGGTCGAGGGCGTTATTGATGTTGTAGAAGTAGCCTGAGCGCTGTTGGTATGAGCCGGTGAGTATGGCGCCACGTGATGGTGAGCAGACAGCTCCTGTGTAGGCTACTGAACAAAGGCTTCCCTCAGATCTCAGCGTGTCGAGTTGAGGTGTTAAAATGTCCGTTGTATTCCCCGTGACTTCATTCATAAAGCCAAAGTCAGCGTAGCCCGCATCATCGGAAATGATGAGTACCACATTGGGCTGGTTGCCAGCAGCTATCTGGTAAAAAGATAGGATGCCGAAAATAAAAGTAATAAGTTTTTTATGCATTTCGGAGGGCGTGCGAGGCTTCGCTGGAAAACATGTGAGCTATGTGGTCGGAGCAAGTGAAATGGTGAACTTTCGTTATATAGCTGTATGTAGGTGCTTGGGCTAAAAATTCACTATTTAACACAAAACATCTTTTTATTTAGCTATTATTAACAAAAAATAAGCAAAAAAGATGAAGGAGACAAGGTTAATGTATATTTTATTAAATATAAGCTTACTAATAATTAGATGGCTTATTTTCGGGCACGGAGGTTCCGTCTGCCTGATGAAGTTTACTAACCCGAGCTTCGAAGTACGCACAGATGATGCTGAGACGGTCTAAAATGGCCAAATTACCGGTATAAGGAGGCTCGATACCAACCAGAGAATAGCAGCAAGTGGGAAACCTGCGCGGAAAAAGTCTCCAAATTTGTAGCCCCCGGCGCTGTAGATAAATGTATTGGTTTGGTAGCCAATGGGAGTTGAGAAGCTGGCTGAGGAGCCGAACATGACTGCGATGATGAAGGGAATGGGGCTGACTCCCAGTGTTTGACCTATAATAATGGCCAGTGGAGTGAGTAATACTGCTACAGCGTTGTTAGATACAACTTCGGTTAAGACGGCAGCCAGCAGATAAATGAGGGATAGCATGATCCAGGGGTTCTCAATACCGAGCCCTTGGGTCATGCCGGTTGCCACAAGCTGGCCAAGACCAGATGTTTCGATCGCCATGCCTAGGCCGAGCATTCCAAATATCATAAAAATGACTTTCCACTCGATCGCCCGGTAGGCTTCCTGGGGTTGCACACAGCCAGTGATGAGAACGATCATTGCACTGGTAATGGCAAGCTGGACGATGGGGAAGGCTGGAACACCAAGACGACCTCCGAGAGCACCAAGAACCATGAACAAAAGCAGAGCGGCAATGGCAATGTGCGCTTTGCGTGGTCTGTGCATGCTGGTCTCGGGTTCACTCAGGTTAATGAAGTCTCGCCGCTGGAATAGGCTGTGCATTTTGTCCGCTGGACCTTGGACAAGAAGGGTGTCACCAAATGCAAGCTTCTCATCCTCAAATCGGTCTTGCAATGACCTACCACGACGGTGAACGGCAAGAATCAGGACGCCGAAGCGCTGGCGGAAACCAAGCTCTTTAAGGCTTTTGCCCGTCATGGTCGACTCTGGGCCAATGATGCCCTCCATGAGTAAGGCGCTCTCTGTGCGGATATCCTCAAGGCCGCTACCGGCATCACCTCTGACATCAATGCCCTCGGTCTGAGATATGCCGACGACCCCCTCTAGGTCACCTTTGAAGACGATCTCGTCACCCGCTGCAAAAATGATTTCGTTGAGGGGTTGTTGTAGTCTTCGACTGTCACGTGATACTTCGAGAACACGTGCTTTTCTCATGTTTGCTAGAGGCGAATCAGCAAAGCTTGCGCCGTCAAGCTCACTGCCTTTTTTGACAAAGGCGTGGGTGATGAATTCACGCGAGCTCTGATTGTCAATTAGAGTGGCTAGTGTTAGTCGTTTGGGGAGTAGCTTTCTCCCCACTGTTACCATGTAGGTAAATGTAATAAGGACGAAAATAATGCCCAGTGGCGTAACGGAGAACATGCCTAGACTGTGGATGCCGTGTTTTTGAGCTACTCCTACAGCGATCAGGTTTGTCGAGGTGCCGATGATGGTCATGGTGCCGCCGACAATGGCAGCATAGGACAATGGAATAAGAAACTTCGATGCGATAAAATCCCGTCTACGGCATATGGCTAAAACAATGGGCAGGAAGACAACGACTACAGGTGTGTTGTTAACAAAACCAGACAGCAGAGCTACCAGACCCATCATGACGACCAGCATTCGAAGAGGGGACTGCCCCGCGATTTTTTCGAACCAATTGCCCAACGCCTCAATCACGCCGGTGCGCTCTAGGCTAGCGCTGAGTACGAACATACAAGCCACCGTAATGGGTGCAGGATGAGAGAAGACTTTTAACGCATTGGCTGAATCATCTGGGTCGACACTGAGAATGCCTGTCATGACACAGGCGAGCAGAGCGGCTAAGGCTGTCAGCTCCACCGATAGCCACTCGCGTGTAAAGGTGATAAAAACCACCACCACCAATATGGCAAGGAAGGCTTGCTGCCATGTTTCGAAGATCCACATTACAGCCATACTACGCTGTTGCTGGTGCGGTTTACCAGAAAACTATGTGGGAGTTTGTTGGGCTGAGCACTAGCCCACTCGGAATACGATACGTGCTTTGCTGGTATCATAGGGAGACATTTCCATTTTCACTTTATCACCAACTACAAGACGAATGAAACGTTTACGCATTTTTCCAGAAATATGGGCTAGAACTTCGTGGCCACTGGGTAAGGCTACCTTGAACATGGTGCCTGCTAATACGGATGTGATCGTTCCCTCAACCTCTACGGATTTGTCCTCGCGATCGTCGTCTTTTTTTACACGTGGCCCGTAGTTGTGCCTGTTGCGGCGGCGACCTCCGCCACCACGTCCTGGTCTTTTTGGTTTTCCTGCGATAATGATGCTCCTTTGTTGATTAAGAATACCCTGACGCGCTCATGAATGATGCGTGAAGGTGGCGACATCATCTTGATTTAAAGGCATAGCGCAACCTTAAAGTCTTAATTCATGGATCAGGGTGAAGTTTTCTTTGATGGGTTGGTGGAAGGTTTGTAAATTAGAAACTTTCGCCTTTAGTCTCGACTTTTCTATGTCTGCATCTAGTTTGCGCATCCAAATCTGTTGATTGTCGCATACGGTTTCAGGTCTACATCAAGGCACAGTGGGTGAAAGTAATTTCATCCAAATCGTTTTCAGCCATCTTACTGCGATTTACTTTTCGAGGTTTTCTACTTCCTTATTCACTGTTTATTTTTATTTCAGTCTGCTCAGTTCAGGCGTTATGGAGGTAAGCTACGCCCCCATATAACTTACTCTTCCATTTCACTTTTATGAAAAAATTTTCTGATCTCGGCCTCTGTGCAGAGCTCGTTCGCGCTGTCAAAGATAAAGGATATGACACGCCATCACCTATCCAAGCGGAAGCTATCCCTGCGGTATTGAAGCGCCGTGATGTCATTGCTGCGGCCCAGACAGGCACGGGCAAGACAGCCGGGTTTACCTTGCCGATGATCCAGATTCTGAGTGAATTAGATGGTGATAAGCCGAGGAGAGTTCGTCCTGTACGCGCTTTGATTTTGACTCCGACACGAGAGTTGGCAGCGCAAGTTCAAGATAATATTAGAACCTATGGTGTCCACACTCGACTTAAAAGTGCTGTCGTCTTTGGTGGGGTGAAGATAAACCCGCAAATTCGTCAGCTAAGAGATGGGGTTGATATTCTGGTAGCTACTCCGGGACGGTTGTTGGATCTCTGTCAGCAAAAAGCCTGTCGGCTCGATGATGTGCACATGTTAGTTCTCGATGAGGCTGACCGCATGTTGGATATGGGTTTCATCAATGACATCAGGAAGGTCATCAAGTTGCTCCCGAAGAGGCGACAAAACTTGTTGTTTTCGGCGACTTTTTCAAAAGAGATCCGCTCGATGACACGTGAGCTGTTGGTGGATCCTATCACGGTTGAGGTGAGTCCTGAGAATACTACTGCTGAAACAGTAGAGCAAAGAGCCTACCGGTGTGATGCTGGAGCGAAAGCTGCTTTGTCGATTGAGCTCATCAAAGAAGGTGATTGGGAGCAGGTGCTAATTTTTACCAGAACCAAGCATGGTGCCAATCGGCTTAGTAAAAAACTAGATCAGGCCGGCATTCAATCCAGTGCAATTCATGGTGACAAGAGCCAAGGTGCAAGAACTAGGGCTCTGCAGGGATTCAAGGACGGGAAAATACGAGTTTTGGTGGCCACTGATATTGCAGCACGAGGTCTGGATATTGCTCAGCTTCCGCATGTGATTAATTATGAGATTCCCAATATTCCAGAAGACTATGTGCACCGTATCGGAAGAACAGGTCGAGCTGGAAAAGAGGGCGAGGCGGTATCGTTGGTCTGCAATGAGGAGAGGCCGTTTTTCCGTGCTATTGAAAAGTTGATTTCTCAGAGGATTAAGTTGACTGATTTCGATGGGTTTGAGCCACAAGATTGGCCAAATCGTGCGCCAACGGCCAGTGAAGTGCAAAAGTTGGCGGCTCAGCGTAAAGCGGCGGCGCAAAAAGCGCGTGGCCCAAGAAGGCCGCAACCATCGAAGAACAAAAAACGTAATAATCCAAGTGGCGAGAAATCAGCAGGGAAGTCTGGTGGTCAATCGGGCAGTCAGACTGAGGGTAGGTCGTCAGCGCCTTCCGGCAATAAGAGGCGACGCTCGTTCAGACGCCGAGGTCGTTAACGTAGCCGGTTAGCGCTCTGCTTTCTCACAAGTGGTGGTTGACTAGCCAAGGTCCTCTACGTTGGCGTAAAGGGCGCGAATATTGAGTAGTGCTTTTTCGAGTAGGCCAGCCTCTTCTTTTGTCAGGTTGCCTTGAGTTTTTGCAGCAAGCATTTCCAATGAGTCTAGCACGGTAGCAGCCGCTTTGAGGTTGATGTTTTTTTCACCTGTTGCGGGGTTGGGTAGCTGTCCCAAGAAAAGCCCTGCGTTTTGGGCTTGGAGGTAGACAAAGTCATTGAAGCGGGTGTCTGGTTTTGGTGTCGTTGACATGTGTTTGCTGTAGTGGTTGTTAGAATTCAGTGAGAGTATTAAGGGCTGACGCTGACAATAACGGGTTCGTTAGTATTTAGATATTTGTTGGCGGCGGCTTTAATGTCAGCAGATGTAAGCGCTCGAATGGCATCTGGAGCGTGCAAGTGATGATCTGGTGAAAAACCTAGCAGGCTGTCAATCGCACTTAGTCTGGCAAGTGAGCTTGGTTTCTGATTTGCCAGAGCATGTGAAGCCAGCCAAGTAGTTTTGACGCTTTCGAGTACATCGTCAGGTATGCCATTGAGAGCAATCGTGTTGATTTCCTCTATAAGATGTTTCTTAGCGGTTTCCAGCTGGTCGGGCGAAGTTCCCAAATAAAAGGCAAACATGCCGGTGGTAGAGCCGTGAAACTGAGTAGCTGATACATAGTAGGCCAGGCCGAGATCTTCTCTGATTTTTGTGAACAATGGGCCGGCCATATCAGTGCAATAGTCGTGAATAAGTTCGAGCGCGAGGTTGTCCTCGTCATGTGCTGATGCCCCAGCAAATCCGACAGCTAAGACAGCTTGTTGTTTGTCGAGTTTGAGTTCGTGACTACTGGGAGAGGGGATTGCTTGTGTGGGGTGGCTCAGGCGCTCTCCACTAGGCAAAGTTCCGAAGTATTTGTTAGCTAAGTTGAGCACGTCATCACAGGTGATGTCGCCAAAAATAGCGATGACGGAATTCTTTGCTGTAAAATAGGTCTTGTGATGGGAGATCAGCATCTCTTGATCTAATGACCCGAGTGAATCCTCCGTGCCTGAAGAGCTAAGACCATATCCACTCGGCCCAAACAGCGATGGGCGCATTTGTTTGAAGGCTACTGCAAGGGGATCATTGGCTTGCTCACGTAGTCCTGCGATCATTGCCTCACGCTCACGCTCAAGTGCGTCTTGTGGCAAGAGGGGATTGCAGATCATATCCGCGAGGATTTCGATCATGGGCTCAATGTCTGGGCTGAGGCATGAGCCAGAGCTTAAGGTGGTGTTGTTGCCGCAGCTAACACCAAAGCTCGCCCCCATACGATCCATGCTAGATGCAATTTCTTCTGCACTTCGTGTGCTCGTCCCCTTAGGCATCAACTTACTCAGTAGGTTGTTGATGCCATTGTTGGCAGGGGTTTCGGATGGTAGGCCTGTGAGGGTGGCCATGGTTATAGAGACGGTGGGTAGACGCGTGTCTTGTTGAGTGATAAGTGTTAGCCCATTGGCTAGGACATGTGTGCTCATTTCGCCTCTTTGATGAGCTGAATTCGTTGTGGTATTGGCTTCCTCACTATCCTCTGGGTCAAGAGAGGTTAGCGTTAGGTGACCATGGGTGAGGTGGGTTTGAGCTGCACGGTGGAGGTCTTCACCTGTGACCTCATTGAGAAGGTTGACATAGTCGCGGGTAAAATCGAGGTTGCGAGCTTCATGCCAGTTGGATGCGAGATCTGAAGCTCTTCCAGAGGCTGTCGTCAGTGTGCGGAATTGGCTGACGAGGGCCATTCGGGTCGCCTTGGCGATTTCCTCGGACAAGTCATCGGTTTTAAGTGATTCAATCTCACGGAGAATGGTTTGTTGTAGTTCGTCTCTTTTGGAGTGCTCGGTGATAGCAGATACGGCAAACAACCCAGAGCACTCGGGATCGCTCATGCACCATGCGCCTATGTGGTGGCAGAGATCGGTTCTTTCGCGAATATTTTGATACAGTCGACTGGAGCGACCTGCGCCCAGTATGGTGGCTAGAAGGTCAAGGGCTGGTGTATCTGGGTGATCCATAGCAGGGATTTGCCAAGCGAGGGTGAGCTTGCTTGCTGGAATTGCAAAAGTCTTTCTGCGGCTACGGAAGCCTTGCTGTATGGGCTCTTTGTAGACAGTGACGGGATGAGTGAAGCTGCGCGGAATCTCGGTGGTGATCTCCTCGAGAAAGGAGAGCATTTCTTCTTTGTTAAAGTCACCGGAAATGCTGAGGAATGTATTCTCAGTAGTGTAGCGCTCTTTGTGGTAGTTGACCATGTCATCATGGCTTAGCTGGTTGAAGAGCTCCATGTGTCCTATCACGGGATGGCGGCGAGCATCATGGGCATAGGCTGTCGAGTAGAGCAAGCGGCCGTTGCGGTCATCCGGGTCATCCATGCCCATATCTATTTCACGACGAATCACGCCTTTTTCTTTTTCGAATTCATCGATGGGAAAGCTTGGCTTGAACACCATTTCAGTGAGAACTTTGAGGAAGGTTTCAGAGCTCTCTGATGGTCCATCGATGTAGTAGACGGTCCGATCGAAAGTTGTGTACGCATTCCACTCACCGCCTGCAGCCTGCACCGTGTCAGAGATGGCCTTGCCATCATAGTTCTCTGTGCCCTTAAAAACCATGTGTTCAAGTAGGTGCGAGAGCCCAGCGCCTAAATGTGCACCCTCGTGAATGCTTCCTGTTTCTACCCAAGCTTGAGTGCTGATAACGGGAGCAGACTCATCTGCATCGAGAATGACAGTCAGACCGTTTTTTAAGATGTGGCTGGTGGCCTTGGTAGCAGGAAATTGCATGGCGGAAACTTGGGTGGATCGCTTGTTATATGCAAGGATGGAATGGGAGCTCAATAAGGCATCCTATCAAAATTTAGTTGCATGGTCCTAGATTGAATATATTGTATTACCCATCTGCTGTGTGCGACCACTAATGGTAGTACGCCCGAACCGATAGACTATATCTGGGGGCGGCCCCTACGAGCTGATGTCATGCCTTTTCAGGAAGACAAAGGATCGGAGGATGTCCCCAACCTATTGAGTGCACGGAATCGTGGCTCATACACCATGGACGGCACAGTGGATTTTTTCTTTTTCGGCTGCTGTTTCTTTGAGGCAGCCTCATGGGTAGAGTGAGTGACATAGGTTAGCAGGTTTTCATCGTTCACGAGTTCCACAACCGATTTTTTATCCTAAAAAAACGGTGTTATTCAGCCCCGATCTGTGGACAATGCGCTTGTGTCCACTGATACGAACAGTAAGAATTTGAAGGCTGCTACAGTCAGAACAGAGGTGTTGAAGTTGAATGATGAACCGTTCAGCCTCAAGTCTGGCGATGTATTGCCGGAAGTTGAGATAGCATACCAAACTTGGGGTGAGCTCAATGAGGATGGTTCCAATGCTATTCTGCTATCTCACGCTCTCTCGGGTTCTCATCACGCAAGTGGTTATAATCCAAGTCTTCCAGAAGCTGAAGAACTCTGGAAAGAAGAGCTTTATGCAGGGTGGTGGGAAGAATTCATGGGGCCTGGCAAGGCATTGGATACTGATCGATTTTTTATTATTTGCGCAAATTATCTTGGTGGCTGCTACGGCACGACTGGCCCGCGGTCACTAAACCCTGCGACTGGGCGAGCTTATGGATCTAAGTTTCCTCAACTCTCGGTTTCAGATCAGGTTCAAATGCAGACCCGATTACTGGATGCTCTTGGAGTTGACGTTTTGCGGGCAGCTGTCGGTCCATCAGTTGGCGGTCTTGTCACCTTGGCATTTGCAGCAATCCATCCTGACCGAGTGCGGACAGTGATTCCGATTGCGAGCGGTCTCAAGACGACGGTGCTGAACCGCCTTATTCTATTCGAGCAAATACTTGCGATTGAAAATGATCCCTACTTTAACGGTGGAGATTATTATGACGGTCCACACCCAGATTATGGCTTGGCGTTGGCAAGAATGATTTCGCACAAAACCTTTGTTCATTTGGATGCTATTGAGCAGCGCGCACGCAAAGAGGTGCGACAAGATAAAGAAGCATTAGCGTGGTATAGGGTGCAAGATACCTTTCAAAGCTATATGCTGCACCAAGGTAAAAAATTCGTGAAGCGTTTTGATGCCAATACCTATCTACGGATCATTGATATGTGGTCTCGTTACGATGCCTGCAAGGAAGCAGGGGTTGGCTCTGTTCAAGAGCTCTTCAAAAAATGTGCAGATCATGATCAGGAATTTCTGGTCTTCAGTATCGATTCTGATTTTTGCTTCTATCCTGAGGAGCAAGCCGAAATTGTAGCTGGCCTCGAAGCCGCAGGCATTGATACCATGCACATTACGGTGCATTCCGACAAAGGGCATGACTCGTTCTTGTTAGAGCCTGCGCTTTATACGCCCCATATCAAATACGCGCTTTCAGATTAGTTAGTGATCGGTGCATGAGATCAACTTTAGTTCGAATAGACTTTGCTTAGGCTGATAGTTGTTGTGTAATGATATTGATTTCATTCATTTTCATTATGCAAGCTACACTCCATGATCCGGACATTTCATTAGATTGCGCACCCCTAACAAATGGAAGGGGGTTGGGCGATTGTTTGGTCGCTAACCATAAGCTCTCGGAGCTGATGTCAAATGAGCTTCAACAGGCGGGTTTTGAGGTCGTCCCTAACTCTAAGGCAAATGCTCAAACGGTGCACCTTCCGGTTGATCACTGGATTGAAGTGGGAGCTTTGTGCATGCTTGCAAAGTCAGATACGGCAGTTTGCTTGGTCGATAAGCGTGGTGACCTTGTCGCTTGGAAGGGTGTAGAAAAGCCAAAACGGTGTGGTAATGATATCATTACTGAAGCCTCTTGTTTTAGAATCAAGTATCCATGGGATCTCTTGCAGCTCAATGAAGAGGTTCTCTCAATGCTGGATAACTCTGAAATATCAGGTGATATACACCCTCTAGCTTATGTTGATGGGCACATCCATTTGGGTCGCGGATCCAAGATATTGCCAGGTGTCTATATTGAAGGTAATGTGATTATTGGTGAGGACTGTCAGATTGGTCCTAACGCATATATACATGGAAATACCTCTATTGGAGACCACTGTCGTATTGGCAATGCTGTTGAGATAGTAAACTCAGTGATCTATCCGCATACGCATGTTAGGCACTTGAGCTTTGTGGGTGATTCGATACTGGGTTCTCATGTTCAGCTAGGAGTGGGCACCGTCGCTGCAAACTACCGGCATGATGGAACAAACCACCGCTCTCTGGTGCAGGGGAAACTAATCGATACTCAGCGCGAAAGATTCGGTGCCATCATTGGTGATGGAGTACGTACAGGAATTAACACCTGTATCTACCCTGGCCGAAAAATAGGACCTGGTCGTATGACAAATCCGAATGCTACCGTGGAGAAAGATTTGATGTCATCCAGGACGACGGGTGGGGGCTCGACAAGCTTCCAGATTTAATCAGAGGAATCAGAGCTGTGTTCGCCCTCAGTCAGCTCTGGTGGAAGCTCCCCGCCGTGGCGAATGTCAGTTGAGGTAATCTCAAAGACAATGTCTTCGGCAATGTTGGTGGCTAAGCCACCAACCCGATCAAGCCAACGGCAGATGAAGACAAGATCGAGGTAGTCACGATAATGCCCGGTTTCACTCTCAAGCTTTCCAGAGAAAAATCGGGCGGTTTTTTTATGGGTTTTCTTGAGCGACTTTTGTTGATCAATCACTGCGAGTGCAAGCTCAGTGTTGCTATCGGCATAGGCGGTTACAGCATCTGCCAACATGGCCGCAGCTGCTTGGTAGAGGCCTTCAATGCGAGCGATTTCTGGAATTTCATCGTTTTTGAGCATCTTGCGTGCGCGCTTGGCAATGCTGACAGCTTGATCAGAAATACGCTCAAGATTGGTGGCGGTCTTCATGGAGCCAATGACCATGCGTAGGTCAGTGGCCACAGGCTGGAAACGGACGATGATTTGCAATCCAAGGTTGTCGATTTCGATCTCAAGTTGATCCTCATCCTCATCATCGGCAATGGCTTGGTTGCAGAGTTGTTTGTCGCGCTGTAAAAGTCCTTGGATGGTATTGTGGAGATTGCGCTGGGCGCCAGCCGCCATCGTTAGTGTGGTTTCTCTGAGGTTTTGTAGAGAATCGTTAAAGTTGCTCAGAATATGATCGCCGGATTGCATGTTGATAGATAGTTGGTGTTGAGATGAAGTAGTTTATTTTTAGCCGAATCTTCCAGAGATGTAGTCCTCGGTTTGTTTGGCTGTGGGGTTTGTGAATATATGCGTGGTGGAGCCATACTCAATAAGCTCACCCAAGTAGAAGAATGCGGTGCGATCTGAAATACGGCTGGCTTGCTGCATCGAGTGGGTGACAATAACGATGGTGAATTCTTTACGTAGTTCGAGCATCAGTTCCTCAACCTTGGCCGTGGCGATTGGGTCAAGTGCGGAACAAGGCTCGTCCATGAGGATTACTTTTGGCTGCACGGCAATAGTACGCGCAATGCAAAGGCGCTGTTGTTGTCCTCCGGAAAGCCCAAGGGCAGAGCCTTTGAGCCGGTCTTTGACCTCGTCCCAGAGCGCAGCACCTCGAAGGCTTTGCTCCACGGCTTCATCAAGCAGACTTTTCTTTTTGATGCCTTGAATACGGAGTCCATAGGCAACGTTATCGTAGATGCTTTTTGGAAATGGGTTGTATTTTTGGAACACCATTCCGACTTGCTTGCGAAGTTCGATAGCTGATACTTCCTTGGCATGGATGTCTTGGCCCATGATCTTGATATTGCCACTGGTGATGCAGGATGTTTCTACCAGATCATTCATCCGGTTCAGGCAACGAATCAGTGTGGATTTGCCACATCCTGATGGCCCGATGAATGCGGTTACCTGCTTTTCGGGGATATCCAGGGAGATGTTTTGCAAGGTATTGGTCTTGCCGTGGTCATAGGAGAACGAGAGGTCCTCGATTTTGATCATCGTTTTACCCTCAAGCGCATTCTCGGTAATGCTCTTGACTTGGGCGTGCTCGGTATGGGCCGGATCTTGACGCAGCGGGGCATCGGGTGCCTCCGCAGCTGCTGTAGTGACGGCTTGGCCAGAGAGTGTGGCAGTAGGATCAATATTAGCTGAGTCTTGCTGGTTCATAGAAAATTATTATTGGGTCGATAGGATTTTATGTGATTGTCCTTGCTGGGCACAATTACCATTTAATTTTGTTTCGCACACGCGCACGTAGCCAGATGGAGATGGCGGCGAAGGACATCACAATGAGCATAAATACAAGGACGGATCCATACTGCATGGGTTGGGTGTATTCAGATTGCGGGATGCGGCCGGCAACGGTGTAGATATGATAGGGGAGGGCTTGAGCGGAGCTCTGGAGGAAGTCGAGGAATTTGTCGAAGCCGGTTGAGTTGAGCCCCTCCCAGGGGAGGTCTGATTTTTCAGCAACCGCAGCAGTAAACATAATTGGTGCGGTTTCCCCTGCAACCCTAGTAATCCCCAGTACGGAGGCCGTTAGAATGCCGGGAAACGCATAGGGTAGGACGGCAGTGCGGATGGACTGCCATTTGCTAGCACCAAGGGCAAGCGAGGCCTCACGGAAGCCCATGGGCACAGCACTTAGTGATTCCTCACAGGATGTGATGATGACTGGGAGTACCATCATGGCGAGGGTGAATCCTCCTGCGAGAATGGAGGTGCCCCATCCTTGCAGTGAAAGCCAGATCCAGCCGTCGTAGACGAGCTTAGATCCATTGGCGGTGGCTATCGTAGTAAGCTCGCTACTGCTCAAATTTGATTTTTCACAGATGTAAATGTGTTGTTGCTCACAGACGCGTAATTCAGGTTTTGAGCCTAGTTTTACTAGCGGGACCATCATGGCACTCGAGGTTTTTGGTGTGGATGTTACGCAAGGGGCAAGGATGACGAAGAGCCCGAGGCCAAAGAGGCCGAACACGATCGAGGGCACGCCGGCAAGGTTGAGCATGGCGAGACGAATCGTTTTTACAAAACCTCCAGCTCGTGCGTACTCATTGAGGAAAATGGAAGCGGCAATACCGGTAAATAGTGCTACGAGCATGCAGATAATGACTAGAAGGCCGGTGCCAATAATGGGGCCTATAACACCTCCACCGGAGTAAGAGTGGGTTTGCTCACTGGTGGTGACAAATTTCCCGGTCGCCTCGTTGGCGGATGCAATGCTTTCACGGTCCTCGGTATCGAGCAGAATTTCAGTGTCCTTGCTAATATCGAAGCGAATGTAGGCTGTGTCCGCAGTAACCGTGCTTTGGTTGGCCGTTTTGAGGCTTGGGTTCGCTTGTGTAAGGATTCCCCAAAAATCCTTAGGCACGATAAGGCCGGTAATGTTTTTGTTCAAGACAATGGAGCCCTTGAGCGGGTCGTGCTGGTGTTGGATGCCATATTTTCCGAGGATTGAGAGTGCTTCGGGCTTTGTGATGTAACTACCGGCAGCCAAGGTGAAATCATGGAATGTCCGGCTTACGGGGACTTCCTGCTCTGATTTTACGGGGAGGGTTCCTCTCTCCTCCTCATCAAAGGCGGCGTAGTAAATGTCTGCTGAAACAGTGATGGTTTGCTCGTGCGGGATGAGTGTCAGGTTGATTTTGTCTGGTTCGTCATCGGCGAAGGTCTGGCGCATTTGGAATACTAATTCGGTAGGAACGAGGGCGTCATGCGCGTCCTTGCCAATCGGGTATTCGCCGGCCGCAATGGTGAGCTCAAAGTCACTGAGATTAACAGTTCGCTCCGGCGTTTCCGCTGGCAGTAGCTTGTGGTCGGCCTTGGTAAGTGCCACGTAATCGCTTTGTTGCATGCTGATCTTCTTCTCAGCCTGCAGCTGAAAACCAACCGCGGCATCGGTATCGCGCTCGGTGTAGAGGACGTAAACATCTGCATTGAGGCTTTCGAGTTCTCCGAGGTAGCCACTGCCAATACGTGAGCCGCTGAGAAGGTCAAACTTGATGAACTCGGTGGTCTTCTCGAACTCTGTGACGTTAGTAAGCCACTTGTCAGCATCTGGGTTGTTTGCCAGCAGACCATCAAAATTCTGTGCCGGAATCTCGATGCCCTCGCCTTTTTCCACCTGATTAACAAACAGGGTCTGTGGCTTTTTGGTAAAAAAGGACCAGCCTTTTTGCCACAGGACTGGAGCACCATCATAGATGATCTTGCCGAAGATGCCTAAGGCGGCAAAGATGATTAGGTAGGTAAAGACAATGAATGTCAGCTTGACGAGCGTCTCTTTGATGTGCTCGGAGTTGCGCTGTTTGGAGAATGGATTATTGCTTGATCCCATGGTTATAATAGAAAGGTTTGGAGGGGGAATCAGGAGTGTTTACTCAAGCGTCTCAGTGTTGTTTGAGCTATGTAGTTGAGCGTGAGTGCGATGACAAAGAGGAGCAAACCGACCATGAACAAAGCACTCCAGTGAAGTGAACCCTGTTCTACTTCCCCGATTTCCTGGGCCATGATTCCTGTCATCGAGTGGGCGGGGTCGGAAATGGATTCAGGAATGGCGATACGCCCACCCATGACGAGCAGGACCACCATGGTCTCGCCGATGATGCGGCCAAATCCCAGTAAAACCGCGGCGATGATTCCAGAGGCGCAGCTCGGGATGATGACTTTGATGACCGTCTGAAGATCGGTTGAACCCAGTGCTAGGGCAGCTTCCTTATAGGCCTTTGGCACGTTGTTCAGGGCATCCTCAGCCAGAGTGAATACGGTGGGGATAGACATAAGGGCGAGTAAAATACCAGCGGTGAGAATGGTTTTATCCTGCTCGACTGGGAAGCTCGGGATCCAGCTCAGAAGAGGGTTCTGGGAATGCTCCTGAATGAGGGCACCCACCACAACGACACCGAGGAAGGCCATCACAATAGATGGGATGGCTCCGATAAATTCGATGATGGGTTTGATCCAGCGCTGCTCAAATGATGTGGATAAACGGTTCACGTAAATGGCTCCTCCGACGGCAAAAGGGACAGCAAGCAGGATGGCAACCAAGGCGACTAGGAATGAGCCAGCTAGCAGGGGCAATACTCCATAAAAATCCTGCCATGACGAGTTGGATACCCATTGGGTTCCCATAAAAAAACCACTCACTGACTGGCCTATGCTCACGGGCTGCGTGTGTGACCAAGTTTCCATCCTCTGACGCTTGGCTTCAACGAGGGGAAAAAGCGCTTCGCCCAGATCCTTAATTTTAGTGACCCGTGCACGCGCTTTCACACCTTGGAAATCAGAGGCCATAGGCATGGAGGCCAAGGCTTCCCCAGTTTGATCTGTGAGCTGATTTTGAACTTCAAGATGTTCGTCGAGGGAGTTGTAGAGTGGCTCGTTGAGCTTTTGATAATCCGGAGTGGCGGTAAGAATACGCTCGGCTTTGATCCGATCCATTTTACGCTCTTGCTCGGACCGGGCTAGCTTGGCTTTGATCAGTTGGGCTTCTTTGCGCCCTGCCGCGGTGGAGTGTGTCTCTGCTTGGCCTTTACTATCAGACGCAATCAGCCGGTATTTCTTAAGGTAGTTGTTAAATGGTTTTTGAGGAGCAATGAGCATGTCCCGCGCTTTGGCGAGCTCTTGCATGTGTGGCAGGGCCATGATTTCAGCCGTTTTCTCTGCCTCGGTTTTACGGGTGGTCTTGATGAAATTGCTTGTTTTTGCAGTGATGATATTGGCAACAACGGATGAGCGAATGTCTTCAAGGTATTTTGAGTCGGTGATCAGGCTCTTGTTGTTGAGGTCGGAGTAGCTGATCTCACTGAGGATTTCTTGCGCACGTATTTTCAGTTTTTGTGTGGCTTCTTGCAAACGCTTGTTGGCGGCAAGCATTTCAGTTTGCTCGGCTGGTTGCTTGGAGCTCACCTTGTCCAGATTGCTTTTTGCCCGCTGCAGGTCCTTGCGCTCGGCGATGAGTTTTTTTTGAGCCTTGTTTTTGAAGTCGCTGTGAACAGCCTCAAGGTCGTAAAGAGCGCCGAGTCGATGCTTAAGTTCGTATGCTGGAACTTGACTTGCCAGCGAGGAGAGCTCTTTCTGTGCCGTGAGCTGGTCGGAAGCGTAATCGGTAAACTCCTGGCCGGAGAGGCGGTAGAGTGTCAGGCTTTTTTGATACTGGGGGAGGAAGTTCCACGCATGATAGGAGAGAAATGCAACGATGAGCACAATGAGGACAACAGCTAAAGTTGCGTTTCCCCCGAAGAAATACTTTATGGCTTCCTGCTTGCCTATGCCGAGTACATTGAATCCGGAAGACTTGCCGAAGGGGCTATTGTTAGTGTTATGTTTTGGCTCGCTCATGCCGTGCAGTTTAGCTCAGGAAGGCAAAAATCTTGGGAAGGAGGTTGGGTGATGATGCAAAGCACCGCACATGATTTCACGTGCGATGCTTTATGATAGAAGTGCCTTGGAGACACAAGTTTATATGAAGTGGATTACTTCGCAGCGATGAAACCGACCTTGTTGATCACCTTGGCAGCTTCGTCAGAAGAAGTGGCCCATGTGATGAACTTGGCAGCCTCACCAGCTGGTTGCCCTACAGTGTAGTAGTAAAGGTTACGGGAGAGGGCGTATTCACTGGCTTTATCCGGAGTAGGGAGCACGCCGTTGACGGATGCCGGGGCGATGCCTTCAGCCTTGAGATAGGCAAGGCCGACGTAGCCAATACCATTGACGTCGTTGGCGACAGCATCTGCAATCTGGGTGTTACCAGCCATTTTCTGGGTGTTCTCACCGTAGTCCTTCTTGTTCATGCCGAGCTTCTGGAAGGTCTTGTAGGTCCCGGATGCGGTGTTTCGTGTGTAGGCATTGATTTTACCTGCCTTACCTCCGATCTCGGACCAGTCGGTGATAGCACCTGTGAAGACACCCTCAATTTGCTCCTTAGTCAGTGACTTGACGCCGTTGGCCTCGTTGACAATGACGGCAATCATGTCAACACCAGCAACGTGTTCAACAAGCTCTTGGCCCTTGGTGGCAAAATTGTTCTTTTCCTTAGATTTCACAGCGCGTGATGACATGCCGAAGTCAGCGGTGCCGTCAAGCAGCGCGGTGAAGCATGAGGAGGAGCCTTCAGCAGCGATTTCAAAATTCACATTATTACCAGCTGCCTTGTAG
>Ga0206130_10003616_pt1 | contig 19961 bp, 15 predicted proteins | sample Helgoland_Spring_9_FD_148637 | JGI IMG/M metagenome (GOLD analysis project Ga0206130, IMG submission 148637) | Pelagic subsurface seawater microbial communities from Kabeltonne, Helgoland, North Sea - Helgoland_Spring_Bloom_20160512_1 | ecosystem: Environmental > Aquatic > Marine > Epipelagic ... | reverse complement strand
GCACTACCACTATTATCTACTTCTGTACCGAATGTCAATGTGTATCCGTCCATAGTAGAATCAGATACTCTGAACATTGCTTGGTAACCTGTATTGAATGACAAGTCCATCTGGTTGTAATAAGTGCCATCCACAGTATCTGACAAAGCGAATACATATTCATTGAACAAATTCTGTGCCACTTTCACGTAATATACATTCTGTATTGTAGTACCCATTTCGATATTATTGTAACTGAAGTAGCATAGTGAACCAGTGAAATCACTTGGTACTTCAATTTGAGTATAGGCCCCAGGTTGACCTGGTATACCAACGATTGTGACACCATCTGACCTCTCTAAAATATTACTACTATTATCTGGTATGACACCAATAACGAGTTGGTTTCCATCGTTGGAAGTATCAGATTGATCAAAGACAAGAATATTACTTGGAAGGAAAGTAACAGTTGGATTTGCAGAACCATCCAAATAGAATACTTCTGGTGAACCTGATACTGTAACAATACGTGTTATAACCGTAATAATATTGAATTCTGTGGTTATTGTTGGGTCTACAGTGAGTGTAACAGTATAATCACTTTCATTGATAATTTCGTTATTACCGTCTGGACTGGGGTTTATTAATAGAACAACATCAGATGACTCAAGAGAGGAAATATTTGGCGTTACAGATTGACTAGTGGATAAAGTAGGATATGGTACAGTAAAATTGTCAGTGTATATGGCTTTTTGAGACACACGAATATTTGTCATACTACCTTTATGTGTATAATTGCTATTGGGCATGCCGAAGAATAACATATCCTTGCCTATTATATCTCTATAGGGTGTAATACCATAGCCATCTGATGTTATATAGCTACTAGTAGTTGTGGAATTTACAGTTTGTTTGAGTCCATCAATATAAACTTTCTGTATGGAATTATGAGATACGAGTGCGAAATGATAGAATGTATCAGTCTGGAATACAGGGTGTGACCAAGATGTATACTCCGCTGAATTATTGGCTGTTATAAATACTGTATTTAGAGTTCCATTACCGTGATAAAACGTTCTAGCAGTATGATTTATAGTACTGTCATCACTATCGAAAATTATATAGTGGTCAGTGCCTACAGGTAGTGAATTGAATGTAAAAAAGTATTCTATTGTTAAGTCTGTATCTTGTATTGAAGCAGTAATTTCTGTTTTCATTGGATTTTGCACATTAAGTACCGAATTGATGATTTTTCCGAAAGACGTTGGAATTTCTGTAACTGAATAGCCCATATTCGCAATTGTATCTTCGAAATAGTAAACAGTATCACCACTGTATCCTGCCAAATTCAAGAATACAAATGCATCTGATGTTCCTGGTGTTCCTACAGCGGTCATGTAACTTGATACGGCACTACCACTATTATCTACTTCTGTACCGAATGTCAATGTGTATCCGTCCATAGTAGAATCAGATACTCTGAACATTGCTTGGTAACCTGTATTGAATGACAAGTCCATCTGGTTGTAATAAGTGCCATCCACAGTATCTGACAAAGCGAATACATATTCATTGAACAAATTCTGCGCCACTTTCACGTAATATACATTCTCTACTGTAGTACCCATTTCGATATTATTGTAACTGAAGTAGCATAGTGAACCAGTGAAATCACTTGGTACTTCAATTTGAGTATAGGCCCCAGATTGACCTGGTGTTCCAACGACTGTGACGCCATCTGTTCTGCCAAACATACTACTAATATTATCTGGTATGACACCAATAACGAGTCGGTTTCCATCGTTGGAAGTATCAGATTGGTCAAATATATAAGTCTCACTTGGTTCAAATGTAACATTTGGATTTGCAGAACCATCCAAATAGAATACTTCTGGTGAACCTGATACTGTAACAATTATCGTTACTGGATTAGATACAGAAACTTGTGGTATGTCAGATTTGCCTAAGTTTAATTCTGTGGTTATTCCTGCATCTACAATGAGTGTAGCATTATATTCACTTTCATCAATAACTGCATTATTGCCGTTTGGACTAGGATTTATTAATAGAACGACATCAGATGACTCTATAGCGGCAATAGTTGGTGTCGCAGATTGACTAGTGGATAAAGTAGGATATGGTACAGTAAAATTGTCAGTGTATATGGCTTTCTTAGAAACACGGAAATTAGTCATGCTGCCTCTATGTGTATAGTTGGTACCTGTATTACCAAATAAGTACATATTTTGACCTATTGTATCTCTATAGGGTGTGATACCATAGCCATCTGATGTTTTATAGCTACTAGTAGTGGTAGAATTTACAGTTCTTTTTACTCCATTAACATACAAGTATTGTATACTATTATAAGATACAACTGCAAAATGATACCATGTATTAATCTGAAAGCTAGGAGTTGACCAAACTGTTTCTTCAAATTGATTATTGGTTTTCCTGAAGTTTGTCTTCAAAAGCCCACTCCCGTGATAGTAAATAGTTGCGTTGACGTTATTACTACCAGAATTCAAGTAGAATACGTGGTAGTCACTACCTGTAGGCAGTTGTTGATCAAAAATAGCAAATAATTCTATTGTAAAGTCTGTATCTTCTATTGAACTAGTATTCTGTGAAATAATTTTGTAGGTGTCCGAGTTAGTGATTTTTCCGAAGGAAGAAGGTATAACTGGATAACCCATATGTGATGTTGTATCTTCAAAATAATACACTGTATTACCATCGTATCCTTCTAAATTCAAGAATATTAATGCACCTGGTTGACCTGGTGTTCCTATAGCTGTTTTGTAATTTGACACTAACACTGTACTACTACTATTGTCTACTTCTGTACCAAATAACAAGGTGTGTGCACTCATTGTACTATCCGATAGTATAAACATCGCTCTATCATTTGTGTTGAAGGACAAGTCCATCTGGTTGTAGTATATTCCATCTTCATCATCTGAAAAAGTGAATACATCCTCATTTAATATATTCTTCGCCACTTTCACGTAATATTTATCTACTGTAGTACCCATTTCAATATTGTTGAAACTATAATATGGCAATGAACCAGTGAAATCACTTGGTAGTACAATTTGTGTATATGCACCTGGTTGACCTGGTGTTCCAATAATTGTGACACCGTCTTCTGTACCTAGAATATTACTGCTATTATCTGGTATAATACCGAATACGAGTAGGTTTCCAGTATTGGAAGTATGAGATTGGTCGAATACATATGTCTCATTTGCAACGAATGTAATAGGTGGACTAGGAGAACCATCCAAGTAGAACACTTCTGGTGAACCTGATACTGTAACAATGTAATCATTTGAAGTGGTTTCGTGTGTATCGTAACCCATATTTGCGGATGTATCTTCGAAATAGTGTACTACATCTCCAGTATATCCTGTTAGATTCAAGAATATGAACGCGTTTGGTGTTCCTGGAGTTCCTACAACTGTTGCGTAAGCTGAAGGTATTACCGCACTGCCACTATTGTCGACTTCTGTACCGAAAATCAATGTGTGTCCTTCCATAGTAGAATCAGATATTTGAAACATTACTTTATCACCAGTAGTGAACGATAATTCCATCTGACTGTAATATACTCCATTTTCAGTAGTTGAAAACGCGAATATTTCGTCATTAAGTACATTTGTATCGACTTTCATATAATATGTATTGTCTACTGTAGTGCCCATATTAGGTGTAGTGTAACTGTAATAACATAGTGAACCAGTGAAATCACTTGGTAGTACAATTTGTGTATATGCACCTGGTTGACCTGGTGTTCCAATAATTGTAACACCGTCTTCTGTACCTAGAATATTATTAGTATCGTCTGGTATACGACCAATAACTAGGTTGTGTCCAGCATTAGAAATATGAGATTGATCGAAAACGTATGTCTCATCTGCAAGGAATGTAATAGTTGTATTAGGATAACCACCCAAATAGAACACTTCTAGTGAACCTGATACTGTAACGATGTATTCATTTAAAGTCGTTTCGTGTGGCTTATAACCCATATTTGCGGATGTATCTTCGAAATAATATAATTTATTACCACTATACCCTGATAAATCCAAGAAGATTGATGCGCCTGTTACTCCTGGTGTTTCTACAGATTTTATAAAACTGGATGCGACTTCTGTACCACTATTGTCTAATACTGTACCAAAAATCAGTTTATATTCACTCATAGTAGAATCAGATATTCGGAATACTATACTATCACCTGCATTAAAGGATACGTCCATTTGGTTGTAATATATTCCATTTTCAGTAGTTGAAAAAGCAAATACTTTTTCGTTGAACACGTTCGTTTGTACTTTCAAATAATATGTATTATCTATTACGACACCTTTACTACCTGTATTGTAACTGTAACTATAATATTCATATGAATCGAAGTTAGATGGTAGAATTAATTGTGTGTATGCCCCTGGTTGACCTGGCGAACCAACTATAGTGACACCGTCACTTGTACCTAAGATATTGACAATATCATCAGGTGTACGGCCGAAAATAATTTGGTTCCCATCGTTCGAAGGGTCAGATTGATCAAATAAATATTTTGTATCAGGAGCAAATGTAATGGTAGGAACGTGAGAACCATTTAGATGGAACAAACTGACTATGGTTACTGAGTAAGATGTATCATATACAGTATTTGTGTATGAAATATAACCCATATTCAGATTGTTAGATTCAAAATAGTATGCCGCTGAGTCATAGTAAGTTGTCAAATCTAATTTGACTATGTCCCCAACTGTTGTAACGTAAGAAGTATGTACTTGTGTATTTAAATTATCAACTTCTGTACCAAAAGTTATATTCTTACCAATATTAGAGGGGTCCGATATATCGAAATTCACAATATCTCCATTATTAAATGACATATCTACTTGATTGTAATATATGCCAGTTTGTGTACTGGAAAAGGAAAATACAAGTTGACCAAGAATATTGGTGACCACTTTGACGAAAAAAGATTTCTCTAATGCAGAAAAAGAACCACCCATTCCTGGATGATTTCCGCAATAATAATGTAAACCTCCTGGTGTACCAAATGTGAGATGAATTAATGTATATGCATTAAGAGAACCAGGTATACCATTTTTCACTGCACTGTCAGTGTATTCTGAATGTCCATTATGGGTACCATCTTCACCTGTACCAATTAGCAAAGGATGACCATTATTTGTACTGTCTCTTTGGTCAAATACGTGATACCCATTTGATAATCTGAAAAAAGGTTCATAATTACCATTGATGTTAAAACTACCATCGACGACTGTAACCATATAAACAGTGGATTCTGAATGAGGTTCTAAATAAGTAGAATTGACTTCTTCCATAAATAAATCGTGTTTTGCAGCGGTCAATGTAGTATTATACAGTCCAAAAAATGCTAAATCCATGTTTACTTTTTTTGTACCCGCGTGACTAGTTCCAATTACATACGGGTTTGCACCGTTTTGATCAATTGTTGTAAGTAAGTCTACTATATTATTGTCTCCAAACGACACATCAAATGTACCTAAAGGTGTGCGATCATTATCATACACGTGTGTGGTTAATACCTTAGGATTTGCAGGATCCACTTGGAAAAACACGTGATGATACTTATTTAAATCCAGTTGTGATGTGGAAAACATGGATTATGGTGTATATATATTGTACTATTATTTATCAAAAATGTAAAAACAACTAATAATATTACAAAAAAAATAATATTAGTTTTTGTGAATTTTGATGAAAATCTATACAGCTATTAATTTTACAGTAGGGTCTGAAGTCGATTCTTGGTAACTGTAATCCTCAAATGATAATTCTTGGCTGTCATTTCTATTTCCGACTCCGACTCCATATAAATCGACCTTTTTTACGTCAGTCTTTTTCGGGTCTTCCTCTTCCTCTGATTCGTACTCATATTCTACTGGAGGGATACTTTCATAAAATTTCTTTACTTTTGGGTTCACTCTAATTTTGTACGGATTAAACCCCGAAAGATAAACACCTTCCAATGACTGTACACGAGACAATCCAACATAACTTTGACCACATTCGAAAATGCTCCCACCGATGTCGATTTGCGCCATTGGTAAAGTAGACCCTTGACTTTTATGAATCGTAATCGCCCACGCCAAACATAATGGAACCTGTGCTATACCAACAGCTGGGTAATCTTGTGATTGCCAATATTTCAGTTTGATTTCTTTTACAACACCATTTGAAAATTGTACAATGGGCACTGGGAAGTGTCCATTTATGTTGAACCCTTTAATTGTACCAATAGAACCATTGCAAATACCTTCTTCCATACTGAAATTCACTAAACACATCACTGTTGCTCCCTTTTTCAACTGAAGTGTCTCACTGCACGGTGCATTTGTTTTCAACATTTTGAATTCATCCATCTTCATTTTTATAGTCATTTTTGAACATTTTAATAACTCGTCTTTCGACAATGGTTGACCTGTCTCCATATAAGTTGTACAGTCTGGTTTCTCTAACATTTTGAACTCATAACACTGTTCATCTATCTTCGCAAAAGTTGTCTCATTAATATAATCTGCTTGTTTTCTAGTAGGCACTAATCTTGTAAGAGAACAACCGTGATTTTCTTCTTCATTGTACTGTACCTTCAATCGTGTTTTCAAGATTTGGATATGTTCTTTGGTCATATTTCCTGTACGAACACCACCTAAAACTTCTTGAAATTCAGGATTCTTTTGTCGGAAAATGGTGGATAGTACAATATGATTGTCCAATGTGAACACATTATTCCATCTAGGAGATTCAAAACAGAAATTTCCAGAAGACGGTTCATTTGGTTTTCCGATTGGAGGCAATTGATAGAAATCACCCGAAAATATCACTTGTAATCCACCAAATGGTTTCTTACAATTTCGAGTGGATTTACCAATATCGTCCAAAAGTTCAAACATTTTATGGGACATCATACTCACTTCATCTATGTACAGTATATCCGCGTCTTCCCAATTCGCGAAATTTTTGTCATTTTTCAGTACTCTATGGAGTATTACTGCTGCTGTACCATTATCTATTTTAATTCCACTCCATGAATGAATCGTTCGTGCACTTTTACCAAGTAAAATAGCAGCACAACCTGTCATTGCACATACTTGCATCTTTTTATGTCGGCGTTCTGCCGATTTTATAAATTCTTTTACAATGGTCGATTTACCCGTGCCCGCAGGACCTGTAACAAATAAATTGTGTCCTTCTTCGAATTGCTGTAGAGCGCATTGTTGTTCAATCGATAATTCTAACATTCTTATACAGTACAATAATAATAAGATATGTTTAAACTTATTATTAATAAAATAAAAATCAATTTTCTGGGTTTCATTTCTTACTCATATTCTACTTCCAAACAAAACGATAATGGCATATAATTCAAGTCCATAATATAACCCCATTCATTCACCAATTCTATTTTCATTCTTTGTAAATTCGTTTTACCAATATATGTACGAGTATCTGAGACCAAGTTATATGCCGCATTTGATATTATTGTACTACCAAAAGTTCCAGTCATTAATGAATTAGAGTTTACAGAAATGCGAGACAAAATCATTTTGTTCATTAGAGAATCTGACATAGGAGACGTAAACGAACTTGGATTACTTTTCAAAAAATCGTCCACCACTAAATACAAATACTTAAATGGACTAATATCTACAATACCTTCCGATGTAAGTTGTTCACCATCATTAATAGTATATTCAGGTTCACGGAAACCGAGACACCATCCTAATTTTGACCGTAAACTATATTTATCAAACGTACCATCTTCATCTACATTCCATTTTAATATTACTGGAGAACCAGTGTTATTTGTAATCGTTGTCTTGAATGTTTTATCATCTATATTGAAACTCAAATTCGTAAAAAGTTGTTCTACTTCTTCGTCAAGTTCCGAGAAAGTCTCATAATATCCATCATTAATTGCACATATTGTATCATTAATCGAGACAAACGTATTCTTTGCCGATTTGGAAAAATTGTAAAAACTATGTGGCAATTCTACCACTTTGGCAGTAATACTTTTCACGTCAAATACTATACTAGGTAATGTATATGTAAAACTCGCTAATGGACGCTCTCTTGCAGTCTGATAACCATCTTGAAAACGTGAATCTATATTAATATACTTCTTACGACTTTGCTTGTATACATTCGTCATAATCATGTGACTTCCTTGCTGTTTCAATTTACCATTCATAAACATATTTGTCTCCTTTGTAGTCATTGTATTACTCATAATGTATGTACAGTAATATGAATAATTTGTTATATTATTACCTTATATAAATAATTAATCAAACATTTACAGAAAATTGATTTTTCACATATTTTTACAGTAATAATCATAAAATAAATATACCAATGAGTGAAAAATATAAATGTACATTATGTTTGAGGGACTTCACTACAAAGGCCGCATTAAATCGTCACACCTCGTGGTGCAAATGGTTAAAAGAATCTTTACAGGAAAATGGAAGAGTAGGTGATACTTTCGAAAAACGATTAACAGATACAGAACGAGACAAAATGCTGAGAACACTTGTACACGAAGTTACCACTTTAAAACGTGAAATGACCGTAGTAAAACAGGAAAATCAAAGACTGAAACGCCAACAGCGCATATCAGTACTAAAATGGTTAAATTCTACTGTAAAACCTGAAACCACTTATGAACAATGGTTAAAGAGTATCGAAATAACACCTACAATACTTGAAAATGCATTGCGCACAACCTTATTGGAAACGATTTCTAATTGCTTGCAAACCAAAATCAATCAAGAAGAAGATTCTATATTACCATTATACTCATTTAAACAACGCAAAAACATATTGTATGTGTACAGTACAAATAAAGATGAGACAAATTGTTGGCACATGTGTGACAAAAAAGATTACATTAAAGGGGTCACCATAATATCGTACAAATTACAGCGTGCATATTTACAATGGAGAAGTCAACACCTTGACATTATTATGTCAACTGAGACAAATCAGGAAAAAGATATGGATAATACCAGTAAAATGATGACCATTCCCAATAAAATGTACCAGATTAATAAAATATACAACAATATATGTGAAAGTATCAACAAGGACTTTGAAGAAACAGTACTCTCATTTGATAATATCGAGGAAGAAACATAGAAAATTGATTTCGTAAAATCACATAAACCTTTTTTACATAATTTATTTACAGTTCTTATTCTCTATAATGTCAGCATCTAAACCTGTACCTGATACTTTGGCCAAGAAAAATATACACGAACGTGACCAACATATCATCTTTGATGAAGGACCACATATTTATACTGTACACGGTAAGTTAGGTTATACCTCTGTGACAACGTGGAATCATCACCATTTCTCCGCATTTGATGCAGAGAAAATCGCAACTAATATTGTAAATGGAAAACGCGTTCATAGTGATCCAAATTATAAGTATTACAAAATGACAAAAGATGAAATCATTACAATGTGGCGAAAAAATGGAGATTCTGCCTCTACAAAAGGAACACAATTGCATTACGATATTGAGTGCTTCTATAATGATTGGCCAGTACAAAATGGTAGTATCGAATACCAATATTTCCAGAATTTCGTAAAAGATTATCCTAATTTGAAACCATATCGTACAGAATGGATGGTATATTATGAAGAACTCAAAATGTCTGGCTCTATCGATATGTTATTCCAAAACGAAAAAGGAGAATTTCTTATTTACGATTGGAAACGCTGTAACGAAATACCACACGAATGCCCTTATGGCAAGTTCGCAGTAACACCTTGTATATCTCATTTACCTGATACCAAATTCTGGCACTATGCCTTACAGTTGAATATCTATAAAATGTTCTTGGAACACAAATATGACAAAAAAGTAGTCGGAATGTTCTTGATATGCTTGCACCCTGATAACCCGTACAAGAATTATGAGCGAATCGAAGTGCCACTTATGGAAAAAGAAATAAAGGATTTGTACGATATAAGGTTGAAAGAAGCCGAACTCGTTGAATTAAGAGATGCTTAAATAAAAATATAAAAAAATGAATACTGTACAAATATTATCTTTACAGTATTCATTCAACACAAATGGAATTAAGTCGATTTTTTTATTATGAATCTTGGGATGATATTACCAAAATGTTAACTTTTATGGCACAATTATTTGTACTGTTATACCCTATATACTTTGTTGACAAATATTATTTTTCTGAAGAATCTCCACCATCTTCACCCAAAAAAATAGAATCGGAATCTGATATTTACATTAACAACGCAAAAAAAGTCTTTTCTGATATATTTGAAAAACCTTCTTTTCACGCTACATATAATTCTAACGTGTCTTCATTGTTTTATAAACCAGAAGAATTAGAAAACGAATTACTTATTGATGGTAACGAAATCGAAAAACGGTGGAAAACAAATATTTTAATCGAAGATACACCTGATGGCAATATTGTAATGTACTATGACGCATATAAACAAGCATTCGCATATACTTGTGATAAGCAATTGTCATTTAAAATCATTACCGCTGTAGCAATAAAATATGTAATTGAATATCGTTGTATTGATTTTTTTGTTGATACTACTATTCTACCTGCTGATTACAAGTCACCGCTTACTATCGCCGCTGAAGAACACGAGAAACGAGAACTTCAAAAGAAAAAAGAAAAGAAAGAAAAAATGGGTATAAATTTTGAAGGCGCACCATTTATTAAACAAAAACGCAAAATATTTGAAAATGTAGCGAAAAAAGAAAAGTCTGAAAAAAACAGAACTACCCAAGAACTCGTTTATAAAAACACATTTCAGTACAAAGGTAGATTATGTACAGTACCATTCTTACAGGATTATGTCGATAAAATCGAAAAAAGTGAATACGGAATTCCTGTGAATCTTTCTGATATCGAAGATTATGAAAAATCAAATGAATCGTCCCCAAATACTGTACAACAAATGCTTGAGAAAAAAGATGTGTTTACAGTATCTGAAAAGGAGGAAGAAGAAGAAGAAGTAGAAGAAGAAACATCTTTATGGACTTCAATAATCAAACCTGAACCTATAAAACCAGCAAATACATATGGATTTAAATCTTTATTCTCACAATCTGTACCAGATACGTATGCAGAATTTAAGCGACAAAGAGACCTAGAAAAGAAACAAGTATAATTTTTACAGTTTCTGTTTCTCTTTCCATTTCAAAAATCCATTCGTTTTTGAAATATTGAATAGTGTCTTCATGTGGTCTTTCGCAATCAAATACGCCTTGTACTCCTTTTCTGTAAGTGATTTTATGTACTGTTCTTCTAATGTAAGTTTTTCCATTCTTGTCTCATTTGTCATAATAATGATTATGTATAATTATATTTTTACATTTAATTATACATTTGTTTTCAATTTTTTATGTTGATGCACCTGCACATACAATACCTGGTCCATTTGAATGGATAAAATACATTCCTTCTTTTGTTAAATCAGGGCACTTGTTTCTCTTTCTCATAATATATTCTCCTTGTGTTATTGACATGAATGTCTCCTCTGCTTTCGTAATATTACACTTTTTGTCGTGACATTTGTTTCGTTCTTCTCGTTTTACTTCACCTAATACCGTAATCTTATTACCCATATTCACGTCATTATTACAGTAATATGTATACGTTCCTCTATACAATGGTGTCCACGTAAGTATTGTATCACCAGATGAAAGAACACCAACATCTGTACCAGTTATTGCATCTTTTATTCTAAACGGATGACTAGTCGCATCAGTCTCCGTAACGAATGTATACGTCATACCTGCGTCAATAATAAGTGGTGGTGCCGCAATAGTTTTCTCATTATTGAAAATATATTTGTTTGTCTCATTGATTTTTTTAACACTTACAATATACAAACCCTTGTCAGAACATTGACCAACTTCTTCCCAATCACTCGTATCTGTTGGTGAATAATTCAAACTAGGATACTCACTATCTTTCACTCTGTACACTTTATCATTATATTTTACAACATTGTATGGGTTATATCCTGTATTACTGTCATAAGCATCCAAACTACTGCAAACATCATTATCATCAGCAACTATTTCTTCTTCATTACATTCTTGTAGTGCGATTTGTTTCCTGTACTCCAAATAATCACCTTGCGTATTCATATTCTGTGCACTACCTGATTTCCACGTTGTCTCACAACATCTAAGTTTCTTTGACAAAACTCCTCTACTAGACAGTACAGAAGATTTCACCATTTTTTTACCAGTCGCTTCTATTTGTACGACACCTGACTTCAATACTGGACCATTCGTGTATTTACCGCAACACCCACCATGACCTTTGAGGTCTCCTTCGTAGCCAATTGCACGAGACAATGCACGTCCCACAGAGGATTGTCCCACATATCCTTGATTGCGGTGGATACCATTGATTGAAAATCCATCTGTATTTGTACTTACATTATTGTATTTCGCTTTGGTTTTCCTTTTTAGTGTAGCCAATGACATTTCACCTAGTTCAAACTATATTATTCGTCTATATTTAATATATCTCGGAATATGTCTAAAAAACAGATTACAAAAACTGTAAACATATTATAAAGGGAAAATGTCAGAATTGGATTTAGATATAACTCATTATGATGTCTCGGATTTAGAATCATTCTTTAATTTACCTGGGAAACCCACATATACTGTAAGTGAAATCGATGCAAAAGTCAGTCAAATCAAAGAATTATTATTCTCTACAGGACATATCGCAAAACATTTGAAACGAGACCTCATTGAATTTTTACAGAAAGGACGAGACATTTTAATCGACGAAAAAGTGGTAAAACCTAAACCGCACACCAGTCTGCCTTCCAATAATCAAACGTCATCTGACGTACCACCTGTACAATATCCTGTTTACCATATGCCACAAATCACCCGTAAAGATGAATTGATCGAACCTAAACAAACGTCTTTTACTTATACGCAGCACAGTGAATTCTTTCCTGGGACTCTTAATCCTATTGATACTCGTACATTAAAAAGATGTATTTCGATTGATACTCGTTTCCGTACAAATCCTTATTCTACCTCCAGTTCTGATTTTACAGTAACTCTACCGAATCGTATTTCTAAAGTTATTTCTCTTGAATGCACTTCTTTCGAAATCGCACCAGGTTCTATTCCTAATGTCTCGGAATCTCTTGGAAATAATTATTTGTTTGTGGGAATTTCTACTGAAAATTCTGAATATTCCCAAATGTTTACATTAGTCGATGGTTACTATACTTTACCTCAATTAATTGACGCATTTAATGTACTGTTTGCACAACAAGAACATACTCCTTATTTGTTTATTGAATTTATTATGGACCCTGAAGACACTGGGAAACTAATATTGACCACCACATGTAATTGTGATGAATATGCTGAAAAAATTAAAGATATCAAGTTGAATTTTCGTGTGAATATTACTGGAAATATAGATAACCGTACAAATTATTTTGCTAAAATGGGGCGGATGTTAGGATTTACACGTAGATTATACGAAAATAGTACAGAACATTTGAGCGAAACTGTACCAAATCCATTTCTCGATTTGTCTTACTTTTTTCTGTCCATCGATGATTTTCAAAATAGGGCTTCTCATAGCTTTGAACCTGCTTTCTCTCAAATATCTATGCCAACTTCTATATTAGCGCGAATTGGATTCCAACATTTTGAGACACTTTCTGTACACTCAAAAGTAGAACCCATTTCTATTGTTACAGTACCTAGAAAATACTTTGGACCTATTGATATTAATCGACTACATATTAGACTACTTGATGCGTTTGGAAGAACAATCAATATGGATGACCATGATTACTCCTTTTGTTTAACAGTTAATACCGTATATGATTTATGAAAAACACGTATTATGTACAGTATATTCTTAAGTTCCTAATTGTCTCCTGTAAGGTCAATGATTTCATTGTCTGTTGGATACTGATATTGACTTTCCTCTTCTTCTCCTTGTTGTGTCTCCTTTTCGAAAATGTTGTCCGTTGATGTTTCGTCCTCTTTTTGTGTCTCTTGTTCGAATAGGTTGTCTTCGTGAGACACCAATGATGCATTCTCTTTTTGTTCCTCTTTCGCTTCCGCAATAGGTTCTTCCATTTGTTCCACCTTTGATTCTGCAATAGGTTCTTCCGTTTGTTCCACCTTTCGTTCTTCCTTTGGTGGTTCTTCCTTTGGTGGTTCTTCCTTTGGTGGTTCTTCCTTTGGTTCTTCCTTTGGTGATTCTTCCTTTGGTGATTCTTCCTTTGGTGGTTCTTCCTTGACACACACTCTTTTTAGAGGCGTGTTCGGGGTTTTCTTTTGGATTTTATGTTTCGCCATTTTTTTACTGTAATATGAGACATCTGATGTTAGAGAAAAATCGTATATCAATATTTCCTTTTGTTGATAGTAACCGTTGGAGGCGCTGGAACATCTATTGCTACAATATGTTTGAAATTCGACGAGTTAACACTACCATTTTCGAAAACTGCACAACCCAACTCCTTACAGTAAGACCCTTGAATAAAGTGTCTCGATTCAATATACTTTCCGAGAAACATACAGGGGTCACCATTTTCATCCAATTCTACACTCATATTCGAATCTCCTTGTATATCATTCAGTCTACCGTAAAAGAAATAGTCGGTTGCAGTGGAGAAATTAGGGTCTAATGGCATTTGTCTCACTCTATTATATGTACAATATAATTGTCTACTGTATATATACTTTGAAATAATGACAACAAATGCCACGAGCGGAGATTATTTAGAAATGAAAAAAAGACGCGCATTGAATGCTGAATTCTTTCCTGACCGTTCTTCAAGTAATTATCTGGCGAATAAACAATATACGAATGTAATGCTGACACCTTCTGTCGATGAAGACCGATTGTTTCAATTACCTCAACGATATGACGTAAAAATGGTGTACGGGGATGCATTGGCAACATATGATACTGGATTGTCACGAGAAAAAGAGTTTGTTCCTATTTCGCGAAAAGCTGTGTCTCAATATAAGAAAGAAAAAAATCCGAATTATTTGAAATATGGGTTGTAGTTTAGCCGAAATGGAAGATAAATTATAATATATGGAAATTGTATATTACAATATCTGTAAATAGACATGAAAACTTTTTTGAAAAGTTTGAATGGTTTAAAAAAATGCTAGCTACCGACCCTATGAAAAACTTCCCAAATAGACAAATAATTCCATTTGCACATGCAATGATCAAAAAATTAGAACAAAGCGAATAAAAATCAACCAGAATCAGAACCAGAACCAGAACCAGAACCAGAACCAACAAATAAATCAGAACAATCAAACACATCAGAAGACCCAAAAGAAGGTGGTAAACGTAGTTCTCGTCGTAAATCGAAAAAGTCAAAGAAATCTAAAAAGCCAAAGAAGAAATCATTAAAAAGACGTCGTCGTACACCTAAAAAATAATCATCCATTTATTTACTGTATCAAGATAGATATTTTACAGTACATAAAAATATATAAGAAGAGGATTGTGTAACACATATAATAATGTCTCAAACGACCATTGTGACTGCCTTCATAACGAAAGTAAATAACATTGATTTCCGTAGTTATGATACTTATTTACAGTATGGAAACAAGTTATTGTCGCTCGACATTCCGACGATAATTTTTATAGAACAGTACATATATGATTCGTATTACAAATATTGTCTCGACTCATATCCAAAAACGCATTTCATTATTTTCGAAAAGCATGAAAACTATTTATACAACCATTTGTCTCAAATAACGAATTATGAAGTTGAGACAAACAATCCTTTGAAAGATACAATTGGATATATGTTTGTACAGTGTCATAAAACAGAATGGGTTCGTCGTGCAGTACAAACGAATCCATTTAACACAACGAATTTTACGTGGATTGATTTCGGTATTTATCATATGATTCAAGACGAAGAGGAGTTGAGACAATCGATTGTACAGTTATCTGGGCACTATTATTCTACAGTACGAATTGCTAGTTGTATTGACCCGAACGAACCACTGTACAATGATATTTATCACCAAGTGGCGTGGTTTTTTGCTGGTTCTATATTCGGCGGACACGCCGATTACCTTGTCTCATTCGCCGATTTAATGAAACAAAAATGTATCCAAATTATTACCGAAAAAAATCATATTATGTGGGAAGTCAATATATGGTATTTACTTTTTAAAGAAAATCCTCATTTATTCGATTTTTATTTATGTGATCATAACATTTCTATTTTACAGAATTATTGAATTTTGAGACAAATCTATTATATAGTACAACAAAGTATGCCAATTCATTTAGCAGTGTCGATTACAATGTTTGTATTGTTTGTCTCATTTGTATACATTGGTACAGTAGATTATTTATACTATTGAGACAAATAATCGATATCCATAACCTTATTCAATAAATCTCCTAATTCATTGTCATCATTTGCTTCTATTTCTGCGACAGGCATTGGTGATCCAATTTCGCGACATATGTCACCTGCCATATCACCATCAATGGATTCCAAATCGTCAAAGTCCATTGAGACACATTCAGAATCTGTCTCGGCTATAGATTCCTCGACTATAGATTCCTTTACAACAGGTTCTTTCTCAGGTTCTGCATCTGATTCATCATCTGACACATACAAAAGTGTTTCTTGTTCGAGACAAGGACCACAATAATTTTGAGAGAATGGGGATTCAGAAGAACATGTTGCCAAATGATAATAAATCGAATCTTTCTTGAAGTACTCGTCACAAATATTGCACCGAGATGTCACTTTATCATCTTGTACAGTAAATAATGACTTATTATTCATATGACGGCGTACATAGTGCACTTTGTGAGTGGTTGGGTTCTTGAATTTGTGTGTACAGTCTGGATGCATACACAAATGCTGCTGTCTCGAATGATGATTCATACGATGATGATTTAATTGGGTTTGAGCACTAAATGACTTTCCACAATCACGACATTTGTGTGCTCTCTTTGTACCGTGTTTCATGGTGATATGCATCGACAATGTCGACTGCTTCGGTGTCTCGAAATCGCATATATGGCAGAATCTCATTTTTGTGAGTTGGGAATTAAATTATGTGAACTACCTTAACACTGAAAAAAGTGTTTGGCCCCTCCCGAAGAAATCCTCCTGTACTCAGAAAATTGAAAACCTTTTTTCCTCCTACAAAACATACATAAACATTTTCCCCCTACATACAGTACCTATAAAATATGAATGCTCCTAGTTCAGAACAACAATATGTGATCGACCAATTAAAAGGTGGTAATCACGTAATAGTAGATGCGTGTGCTGGTTCAGGAAAGACGACAACTATTATGGCGTGTGCAATGGCGTGTCCAAAACAATTATTCGCTATGATAACGTACAATAAACAATTAAGAGTAGAAGTGGAGACAAAAGTGAAAGAGCTAGGATTGACAAATATCCATGTATATAATTATCATTCAATCGCAAAAAAATATTATTCAAATGATGGTCATACGGATACTGGTATAAGAGATTTATTGAGACAACAATCGAAACCATTTTATGACATTCCATTGTACAGTATAATTGTAATCGATGAAGCACAAGATATGACTTTACTGTACTATCAATTAACCATCAAATTCATGTTTGATATTCCTGGAAAACATCAATTACAAATTATGGTACTTGGAGACAAAATGCAGGGTTTGTACGGGTTTAAAGGTTCTGATGAAAGATTCTTAACAATGGCCACCGATTGCTGGAATTATCATCCGCGTATTGTACAAGAATATCCATTTGTGTACTGTACATTGAAAACTTCATACCGAATAACCAACCAAATGGCGGCCTTCGTAAATAACGTAATGTTAGGCGAAAACCGACTATTGGCGTGCCGTGATGGACCACCTGTCAGATTTATGCGTCTGGACAAATGGCAATCGCAAAACGTCATCGTTGCAATTATCAATAATCTTGTACAGAAATGCGGTGCAAAATACTCTGACTTCTTCTGTCTCAGTGGTTCTGTAAAAAGTGATTATAAAATGAAAGAAATCGAAAACTCACTTTGCGAACGTGGTGTACCTTGCTTCATACCTTCCGATGAGACACAAGAACAATTGGACCCACGTGTGATTGACGGTAAACTAGTGTTCAGTACATTCCATTCTGTGAAAGGACGTCAAAGAAAATACGTCTTCGTGTTCGGATTTGATAAATCATATTTTACAACAATGGGGCGAGACTTGGATGAAAACGCGTGTCCGTCTACCTTCTATGTAGCGTGCACACGTGCGACGGAAGAGATGTATGTACTGGAAGGTAAAGAAGATGTGTATGAATCGAGACCAATGCCGTTCTTATGCCAAAATCACCATCAAATGAAACAACAACCGTACATAAAATTCCAAGGCGACCCACTTAGTTTTGCACCAGTAAAACAAGGCGGAGCTACAAAAGCACGAAAAAGGATACATAAATCGCCGACTGAACTTATCAAATTCATACCAGAACATGTTCTCGATATTATCACACCTATTGTACAGGATATGTTTGTCTCAATGAATGAAACTGAAATCACTGAAGAAGATACACTTGATATTTCACCAATGATACTGACACGAGACGGAAATTATGAAGACATAAGCGACCTAAATGGTGTCACCATTCCTATAATGTTTTACGACCACATTCGAGGTGAAACCGAGAATGTTTTACAGGATATTGTAAATAAAAATATGAAACATATTGGAGAAGGAAAACATCCATTTCTGTGGAAACACGTGCGCAATATGCCTACACCTTGCGAGACAATAGGAGATTACCTTTATACCGCCAATATCTTGACGGCCTCTGGCGAGAAATTATATAGCCGTTTGAATCAAATACAAAGAGATGAATATAATTGGCTGTCTCAATGTACTGTAGATAAATGTTTCGAGAGAATGGACCGCGCCGTAGGCGCGGAATGTAAAGGAAATAGTGACTGGCAAGCAGAAAGAACTATTATCACTAGTAATTCCGATTTAGATCACCATTACATCGACAAAGAAATCCGTAAAACATTAGGGAAAAATGATGAAGGCGAAGATATATTGTACGGTTTCAACGCACGAGTAGATTTAATGACCACTGATTCTATCTGGGAACTGAAATGTACCAGCGAACTCTCTTTCGAACATAAACTACAAATTATTATTTACACTTGGTTGTACAATATGTTGTCTTCCTCTAAAACACGTGCAGAACACGCGAAAAAAAACAGTTATTTATTTAATATTAAAACAGGAGAATGGCTTAGACTTACAGGTACACACGACCAAATGAATCAAGTAGTAATGGAAATTATACGTGGAAGACATAATAAGAAAACGGGTGGAAGTGATGACACCTTTTCTGAAGAAACTAGCGAGAAAATGGTGGAAATGGTAAAGGAGTACAAGAAATGATTACACGAATGTCTCGATTCATCATTTTGTCATCTCGGAAATACATACATTTGGGTCTTGTACAGTACGACTTATCTAAAGAGAATTTGCAATCAATACTTTTACAACAATTATTCTCATTTTTTGTCTCATTATCGAAGAATCTAATTATATTCCTTATAGTCTCGATTTCCTGATTCCGAGTAGGAATGTAATCTCTTTTAGGAATAGAGATAGAAAGCGATTTAATGAATCTCATTGGCGACATAACACTATATATTGTATGTACAGTATGTTGTGTTATTTATTAATCAATTTTATATTTTTATACCAGTAAAGATTTGTAATGAGTCTCCTTTTTAGGGTGTCATTTCAAAACCCTTAGCGTATAAAATAGAATGAACGAATCTATGTATACAGTATATATAGAGTAGTTAAATATGGCAGGTTTTTTACTTGGTTCCGAAG
>Ga0206130_10003615_pt1 | contig 19964 bp, 16 predicted proteins | sample Helgoland_Spring_9_FD_148637 | JGI IMG/M metagenome (GOLD analysis project Ga0206130, IMG submission 148637) | Pelagic subsurface seawater microbial communities from Kabeltonne, Helgoland, North Sea - Helgoland_Spring_Bloom_20160512_1 | ecosystem: Environmental > Aquatic > Marine > Epipelagic ... | reverse complement strand
ATTATCCGCATCATTAATACGGCGGTTCCACGCTGGACTCCCTGAATTTGGAGTCCCTGAACCATTAAATTTGTACAAGACGATATCAGAAGAAGATTCAGAAATTCTGTAGGAACCACCCATGCTGAATGTATCCGTATTTGCAGCAATGACAAAGCCACCATCTGGTGAAGCAATGGCACTCGTGAGGACCGTGTCCCCAGCACTTTCCCCAATTGTCATATCCCAGATTTTATTACCATCTGCATCTATTTTGATCACAATTATAGCCTTAGTGCCGCCGGAGCTGTAACTAGAGATATTTCCACCCGAAGTCGAATTTGTGGTTCCAGCTATGAGCACATTGCCATCTGCAAGAGTAACAACGGCGGCGACTGACTCATTACCATCTCCTCCAAACGCTTTGTCCCAAACTTTTTCACCGTCTTGATTGATACAGACAGCCCATACATCAGCTCCGCCAAAGTTTGCTTCTGACTTACTGCCTCCGGCATCGGAATAACTTTTCCCGGCGACAAGGAAATTTCCATTGGAAAATTGTGCCGTGTAAGGACTGACTTCATCGTCGCTCCCCCCGAAAGATTTCTCCCAATCTACCCCGCCTTGGGCATCAACTTTAACCACCCAAAAATCTTTGTAACCAAAACTAGCCTGAGATTTGTCCTCGATTTGTCCAGCATCGGTGTTTCCAACTAGAAGGAAACCATTGTCTTCCGTGCGGGTAACATCATAAGATGTAGTCTCAAACGACCAGTCATCATCTTGAACGAAAAGATAGCTGTTAGAGATCAGGGTACCGTTGGAATCAAAATTTCTTAGATTAAGACCGTCCCCTTCATCATCATCAAGAATCACAAAGCCACCGTTGCCATTGGAAGCAATGGTACCAATTGCAGCATACTCATACTTCGTCCATCCATGAAATAATTCTCTGGGCGAATCTTGGTCGTTGGTCTCTTCAGCAGACAAACCAAGAGAGTCCTGAAGGTCAGAGGAAAGCATCGCTGTAGTAATCAGACCGTCCTGAATAGTTGAACCCGTACCGGTGATCTGCTCAACCGATGTGGTGAGTACAGCCAGATCGGAGCTTAAAGAATCAGCGAGCATTTCCCGGGTAATCGAACCCGCGGCGGGATCATTGCTTTGGTCTAGTATTTCTTCGATACTAAGCTCGAAATTAAGAATTTTAGATTGAAGCTCCTCGGACAATAAGGAGGTTGAAATTGAGCCAACTTCCGGAGTGTAGTCCTGTGAAAGGAGATCTGCAATCGTGGCATTTATTTCTTCAAATTCAGACAGGACTTCTTCCGAAAGCATTTCAGCAGTGATTGCCCCCGGCTGTACGGAGGTGGCAATCTGAGCCTCACCTGCATGAGCGGAATAAAGCGAAGATAGAGCAATGGGTACGGCGGAAATTTCCTGATCAGGGGAAAGCACGCGAAGGCCGACCCCGTCTCTCAAGTCAACTGCAACCCGTAATGAGAGATTTTCCTCCGAAGCAAATAAGTCGCTGGGAATGGGGGTGGTTCCCTGGGCACCGAGCAGTGCAAGGTAGCGACCATTTTCCACTGTTATATTAAGAGGTTCGTTTGCTTCATCATGAACCCAGAGGGTCTCGCCCTCCTGGGTTACGATAGAAAAAGTAAACTCGGCTTCTCCGGTAAAATTCAGGCCATCTACGGAAATCTTACCGCTAAAAGGGATGGCTTGGGAACCTAGCAAAAAATGGGAGAACCATAGAAAAGCAATGAGGGAAGAGAATGAATTTTTCATAACTACAATAACTACATTTTTTAGCACTAAAATTTCACAATGAAATTAATCATTACCATTCTCATAACTAATCGTAAAATATTGCAAGTTTTTTGTACAAAAACAGTAAAACGGTATCAGAATAACCAAAATGTCAACTCGACACTCTCTAGCTGATGAATTACTTAGGTTTTATGAAATTCATCCGTATCTTGTCTGTCTTTGCGACATGTGCATTGTGGCCGGGTTGTTTTCTTTATGGTTTTGAATTTCAATTTGCTCCATTGGGCAAAAGCAACAAGGTGGAAATTGGCCTGGAGACAAGTTTTTCAGGGGGAATGGTCAGGGGAACTTTTCCAAGAGTCCGGGGAAGTATCAATCTTCAAGTAGAAAAGCCGGAGGAGGCGAAGGGATTATTTCAAATGGATGCTCGTTCCTTACACTTTGGGCACTACAAGGTGGCAGGGGATGCTCATTCCACAGACTGGCTCAACTCCAGTGCTTTCCCTGCCATTTCTTTCACCCTGCATGGATTAAAAAACCCGCGATGGAATGAGAAGGTTTTATTAGCTACAGGGTATGGGGATTTGCAGGTAAAAAAGAAAAAGGTGAATTTCAGCATTCCCTTAAGCATCCGGTATTTTCGCGGGCAGCGCAGGAAAATTGACGGGGTTCATGGAGACTTACTTATGCTTAGCGGTCAGACCACGGTGAGTCGTAACCAGCTTGGTATAAACTCTGGCTTTATGATGGATGCGGTGATGGACAGAATCACGATCAAGGTTAACTTAGCGGGTGGCTCCGATAAAATACGACCGTTCTTACCCTCAGACCTTTTTCGCAGATAAGAATCCAGGATCTCACTCCGGCACCCAGGTAAGGGCATGACAAAGAGCAAGACCGAGTGCATCAGCTTGATCGAAGGGTAAAGCTTCCGGGAGAGCCAGCATTTGGGCCAGAGTTTGAGACATTTGCTCTTTACTAGCACGGCCAAAGCCGACCACGGCTTGCTTGACCCGCAAAGGGGCGTACTCAAAAACAGGAATATCACGAATCGCAGCTGCTGAAAGAGCAGCCCCGCGGGCAGCCCCCATAATTTGAGCTGTTTTAAAATTCTGCACATAGATCGTAGCTTCGCAGGATACATGGCGTGGTTTCCATAGGTCTGTTAAATGAGCCACCGATTCATGGATTTTCCCCAGGCATGAGATGGATGACACCTTACTTGTAAACTTCAAGGTCTCTGAATAAAGAAGTTTGTGACTGGATCCACTGCATTCAAGCACCGCCAAACCTGTACCTCTCAAACTTGGGTCAATTCCAAGAATCCGACCAGAAAATGGAACTTTGCGAAGCAAAGCTTTGGTATCCACCCCTTGGCTGGATTTTTTGTTACCAGACAGGTGCTGGGCCCAAAGTTTTCGAGATTTTCCGTTCATGTAAATACTGGAGCCCTATACCAACATACGAAGTCCGGCCAGTACGATAAAAAACCAAAGCAAGCTTTCAAAAAGCTTTTGATTGAGGTGCTTGACCACAAAAGGTGCGGTTGCGGCACCGATCATGGCTGGTATGAACATCCACGCACTGACTTGAGACGACTCCCAGGTGATAATTTGCAAATCCACCATCAGCGGAACTTTACAAATATTAACGATCAGAAAGAGCCAGGCAGAAGTTCCGATAAAGGCATATTTCGGTAAGCCCATGACCAGTAAATATAGTTGAGCAATGGGACCGGCGGCATTTGCAAGCATGGTAGCCACTCCTCCCACCAAGCCAAAGAGCACCCCAAATCCAATTGAACCCTGGGGGCGGGCAGAAGAAGAATTGGAGGGGTTGGATCTTTTTGCTTTGCGGGCTTTTCGGCATTTTATCCCAAAATGTAAGACTGTTATACTAAGCAAAATGACACCAATCAATATTTTGAGAAGCCCTACTCTTTCTTCCCCTCCCTGGAAAAAATCAAAGACCCACCACCCGAGTAAAGTGCCAATCAAAAAGCAGGGGAGTAAGCGAAAAATATAGCCCCAATCTGCATGCCTTCGGTATACAAGGGTCGCAGTAAAATCAGCCGAAATAAGTACAGGGAGTAGCAGGCCCACGGATAATGGCACACCGATCGGGCCAAGGGCGTCTTCCATAACGAGCGCAAAGATGGCGACGGTTAAATTCCCCGCACCGGGTATCCCCCCTTTACTCATGCCCATGATAAAAGAGCCCAAAGCAAGCAGCACCCAATGGGTGGTGGTTAATTCATCCATAAATCCTAATTACATTCATGTATTACTAGGTTGTACAAAAGTTCCAGCCTCTACCAAAAATGTCTCCCACATTACTTTTTCCTCCTCCGATGGATAGGCGGTACCGGTGGCAAAAACCTGGGCCTCAGGAGGCAAGAGCTTTTTGAAATTGGCTTTGCGGGCTGCATCCAACTCTCCAAGTACATCATCCGCTAAGATGATAGGTTTTTTTTGCAGGGCCTTTTGCAAATAAGAAAATTCCGCAAGCCGAAGGGCGAGAACCAGACCACGTTGCTGGCCTTCGGATGCATAAGTGCGGGCATCTCGCTGGTCCAGTAAAAACTTGAAGTCGTCCTTGTGCGGGCCATGCCTAGTGGAGCCAAGCATTTTATCCCGCTCACGGTCTAACCTGTATTGAGTAACAAGTTCTTCCAACGTCAGGTCGGAAAGATTTGGAATATAGGAAAGGCTGGCTTCTTCCAGTGCATTTGATAGGGAGGCATAACTCTGAGACAATTCCTTGGCGAGAACAGGAAAAGCAGTGGCCCGCAAGCGCTGCAAGGTGATCGCGGATTGGGAAAGCACTTGCTCGAAGGCGACAAACTCCGCATCCCCCCCACCCCTCTTTAAAAGAGCATTTCTTTCCCGAAGTGCCCGGTGAAAAGACTGTAAACAATCCAAATACTCACGGGATGCCGAGGACAGAAGCATATCCAACCACTTCCTTCGATCCGATGGGCCTTCCCTGACCAAGCGAAAATCCCGGGATGACAAAGTAACCGAGGGAAATAGACCAAGATAATCCCTAAGCTTATTAATTTTTTCCCCGTTTAGCTCTAAGTTTTTTTGGCCTTTATTTCCAAAACGGAGAAGGATCTCTTCTTCATTCCCTGTTTCATCCGAGAAACGAAAAAAAAGTTGGGCTTCTTTTTTACCTTCCTCCACCAACCCATCCAAACCAGATTTCCGAAAAGACCGGAGATTACTGGATAGACCAATGGCCTCCAATAAATTTGTCTTCCCCTGACCATTGGGCCCAAGAAAAAAAACACGGTCCCCTTCAAAGCTGAGGCTCGCCGATTGAATATTCCTAAACCCACTTAAATTAATACCGAGTAAGCGCACAAATCTACTTTAAATCGAAATAACATTGGAGTCCTGAGAGTCTTCCAATAATTGTTGATACGCTAGTATGAAGGCATCGCCTAAGTTATTCCAGTCTTCTTGGGAATGCGACAAATACGAACTTATCCTCACCAAGCGCTTGGACTCCAGGGGGTCCAGCGAAAAAGCTTGGGCCGTTGAGGATTGTAAATCTGATCCAGTTGAGCAGGCTGAACCCGTGGAAACTTCAAAGCCCAAAGCGTCCAACTTGGCGATCCAGCTCAGGTTATCGAACTTGGGCATAAGCAATAGAGAAGTATTCCAAAGTCTTTGCACATCCTGCCCAATGACCTGAGTACCGGGAATATGAGAACACACTTTCTCTTCCATATTATTTCGCCAAGGTACACGGTCTTCTGCTTTCACTTGCTGAAGAAGTCTGTCACATTCATGCCAGGCTTTGATCATCGAAGCGATGGCCGGGAAATTCTCTGTGCCGGCTCGTTTCCCTCCCTCCTGTGTTCCTCCCTCTTGCCAGGAACTACCTCCTTTATCGACAAGCCAGCCTACTCCTTTGGGCCCCCCGAACTTATGAGCGCTTGCGGTAAAAGAAAAAGCATGGTGAAAGCCAGAAATTGGCAACTTACCAACCCATTGGGTGGCATCGCAATGAAAAGGGACTTCGTACTGCTCACAAATACGGGCTACTTCAGCCCAAGGCTGAACCACACCGCTTTCGTTATTGGCGGCCATTACACAAACAAGGACGGGAAGAAGTCCTCGCTCAAAATTCTCCCGCAAGGAGGCAAGGCAGACAAGTCCATGGGATTCCATAGGTAATACATCGACACGATTCTGAAAGCAATGTTTGGCAGGGATGCTTACACTGGGATGCTCAATACCTGAGATTAATATCCGAGCCCGGCCCGAGTGATTTCGGGCGGCACTTGCGATCACCATATTGTTGGCTTCCGTAGCCCCTGATGTGAAAACAACATCACTTTCCTTACTTCCAAATAATTGGGCCCATTCACAACGGGCTTTATTAAGCTTGGCTTTGGTGCGATTTGATTGCCGGTATGGCGATGATGGGTTGCTCCAGTCATCTTGGTAGGCCTGGGTAAGGGCATCCAATGCCAGGGGATGCATGGGAGTGGTCGCGTTGTTGTCAAAGTACGACATGGAACACCAACAGCCTCAGTTAATTTCCGGAGATCGGTGGAATTCTCAGGGTTTGCCCAACTTGCAAACTATTTTTACTTTTCATTACACTGCGATTGGCTTGGTAAATACGATCGATGTGCGAAGAATCCCCATAAAACTTTCGGCTAATCAAATAGAGGCTGTCTCCTTTTTGCACGACATATGACTTGGACTGAACTGGGGGCTTAATCGGAGGCACAACTGGCTTGGAGGACGGTGCTGCTCTGGCAGAAGCCAAAGAACTGGCTCCAGCAATTTTAGGCTTAAGAGATTCCGAAAGAGGCATGCCAAGGCGAGCCTTCAAGTCTGCAACCTCTCGGTTTAATTTAAGGTTTTCTTCCTGGAGCACCAAGCTGTTTAAGTAACCGGCATAGGGCTTGCCCGGAAGGTCTCGAATAATCTCTCTTTCTGCGGTCACAATCAATTGCTTTACCTTGGGTGCTTCCCGAGAGGAGGGTTCAAGGAAAAGGTACCTGCGAAAATGGTAGACAGCAGCTACCGGATCTTGTCGTGCTTTTAAGGTTAAATACAACCGGCCCACTTCTAAGTGAGACTTTGGACAATTGACCATGCGGCGGGTAATGGAAAGAAATTCATCCAAGGCTTCTTCATTTTTCCCCACCTTCAGGTACGAACGACCCCGTTTAAAGCCAGAACTGTTCTCTTCTTCAGCGACCTGTTCAAAATTTGAACAACCCGTAGAAAATGTAAAAAACAAGAGGGCTACGAGAAAAGGAATGGATGATGGCAAGGATTTCATTCGCCCAAGATTGTAATAACCATTTTTCGGTGATGAGGTGCAACGCGGTGTTCCCAAAGGAAAAGACCTTGCCAGGTTCCCAGTTCCAATTCCCCACCTGCAAACGGAATATTTTCACTACTTCGGGTGAGGGTCATTTTTATGTGCGAAGGCATATCGTCCGGTCCTTCCAATGTGTGCACAAAATAAGGGTAGTCATCGGGGACAAGATCGTCCATAAAACGCTCGAGGTCAACCCGGGCAGTAGGATCCGCATTTTCCATGAGTATTAAACTGCAGGATGTGTGCTGAATAAAAATTGAGACAAGGCCATCCTGAAAGCCAGATTCACGCAAGGCATCGGACACGGCATCGGTAATCTCATAGGTACCTTTACCCTTGGTCTTGTAAGTCCAATCTTTTTTAAATACTCCCATTGCGTTATAAAACCATTCAGTGATTAGAAGAGGAAAACAAATTTTGCAAGGGTTGAGACTATTTTGGTTAAATTTTGGATTAACATTTCAGTTCGGTTTCGGCATTAAGCCAATCCTGTAAAGATTTTAAAATGATATCAATCTCATCTGGCACCTGAGTGAAATCCGCGATTTTGGTGGATAGAATGTATTGTGCCTGCTTTCTGGCCTTCCGGCTTAATTCTGGCAACCATGCCTGCTTGACCGGTAACCCTTCGGTCTGGGCAAAGACGAAGAGAGTTTTGATGTGCACCAAGCAGGTTTTACCAGGTTCCAATGCATGTAAAGATTTGATGAGTAATTGGTAAAGGGGTTCTGGTTCAAGCAGATGATTTCCATTGTGCAAAAAGAGCCGAGCAATATGCGCGGCAGTTGCAAAAACACGGTGATCCTGAGCCAAAAAAAATCTTTTACTCGAAACATTCCACTCCCGAACAAATGGAAGCCCGGCAGCAGAGGTAGGAGGCTTAAGAGTGCACTCCAAATCATCAAACAAATCGGGATGAGCACTGAGTCCAGATTTCCGGCTTTTTCGGATTATGACGGATTGTAGGGCATGCTCCTCGGTGAAGAGTGCAAGGCGGGAATGATTATCGCCCGTAGGGGTAACTTGAAGAACAACACCCTCGAGTTGGGAAAAAGAATTCATGATCGGGAACAGGTGTAGCGAAACCAAAAATTGGACTCAGTTCGCTTCACAAGACTTTACTTACCCTGCTGAATCCTGTTTCTTTTTTGGCGGGGGTACAACCGCCCCACCGGAAATAAGCATTTTCATTCCATCACCAACGGACATATCAAGAAAATGTACATCTTCACAGGGTAAAAGAAGCAAGAAACCACTGGTTGGGTTAGGAGTGGTTGGAACAAAGACATTGCTGAGTTTTTTACCTGCTATATCTTCGGTATCGGATGATGAGTCACCGGTAAGAAAACCAAGAACCCAACAATCTTTTCGGGGATACTCAATAAGAACAACCGCCTTAAAGACCGCACGGTTTTCCCTCCCAAAGGTTTCAACAATTTGTTTAACAGAACGGTACACAGTACTCAGGAAAGGAACCTTATCCAAGAACCGTTCAGTGGTGGATATAAAAAATCTGCCCAATACATAATTGGATAAGAACCCGAGAAGGGTGAGACCAAAAATACCGAGCAATAACCCTAAGGCTGCAAGAAGTGTCTCCATGCCGAAGAAAAAACTCTCTTCTGAAAGACCGAGTTCGAAGGATAATTTCGTTACCGGATCCTTAAATAAGTCCAAAAGGAAGTTGAGTACAAAAATCGTCGTACCGAGGGGAAGAAAGATAAGAAGGCCGGTAAGGAAGGCATTTCTAAACTTTCTAGCCAATTTTATTTTTTTCTCTTTAGCCACCCTCCTTCGCTACTCTTGTTGTTATGTTCTAGCGAGCAGAAAATCGGGCCAAGCCCCTAATTCCCGAATATGATCCATGGCAGACTTTTCTTCCCTACGCATAATTTTTCGGTCCGATTCTTCAATATCATCAAAGCCAATTAGGTGAAGCCATCCGTGAATGAGATAAAGTGAAAGCTCTTCAGCAAGAGGTATGGCCCGGTCGCAAGATTCTAAAATCGCTTGATCGACGGAAATAAGTATCTCTCCTGCACTCTCCTCTATTTCATCCGCCGGAAAGGTGATTACATCTGTGGGGCGGTAATCCTGTAAAAATCGACCATGAATCTCTGAATGTTCTTTTTTGGCAAGGAATGCCAAGGATAGGCTGCCCTTAATTTCATGCTGGTGCAGAGAAAAAACATGAGAGAAGAAAATTGCCAAAGAAGACTCAGTAAAAGACAGAGCAGGATAAAGGTTTGAACTTTCAACCTTTGGCTGATGGTGGGTGCTCATGACACTCAGTGTGGCTTTTGTTTCACTTTTGAATTTTGTTCGCGCCGCGGAGAATGAGCTTTCTCATTCTCATCCTCCGGATATTCAATTCGTGAATGAAGCATATTCAGAGTAGTCTTGGTAAAACTGGATTTAATTTTAGCTACTTCCTCCAAAGTCAGAGGACATTCATCTAATTGACCATCTTCAAGACGGTCTTGGAAAATATTTTCAAGTAATTCTTCCACACTGTGATGGGTAACCTTGGGCAAACTTCGAGCAGCTGCCTCCACTGAATCAGCAAAGAAAATAATCGCACTCTCCTTAAAGCGAGGCTTCGGCCCATCGTAGCGATAGGTTGACTCATCGGGCTCAACTAAATCTTGTTCACCATAACTAAGAGTATCCTGCTTAAAGCGTTGCTTAGCCTGGTGATAGAAATATTTCACTAATGTCGTACCATGATGCTGGCGGATAACCTGGCGAATCACTTGCGGTAATCGATGATCCCGTCCCATCTCGATACCTTCCTTGATGTGACTCTTTATAATTAAAGCACTCATAGAAGGATTTTGGCGGTTGTGGGGGTTACCAAATTCGCCTTGATTTTCGGTAAAATAATGAGGTTGTGCCATTTTACCAATGTCATGAAACAAAGCACATGCCCGGCACATAGTTGGATTAGCTCCAACACTCAATGCTGCGTTTTCAGCCAAGTTTGCCACCATTAAACTATGGTGATAGGTGCCTGGTGCCTCAACCTGCATGCGGCGAAGCAGGGGGTGGTTAAAGTCTGTAAGTTCAAAGAGAGTCGCATCTGTTGCCACATTAAAAGCACTTTCAATCAGAGGTAGGACTCCCAGAACAAGTGCCCCGGTGAGCACACCCACGATGAGAGAGGCGACCGCATGGTTGGCACAAGCAACCGCACCACTTTCCAAGGCAACCCCAATACCAATTGCAAGTATAGCCCCCGTAACTCCTGCCATTGCACCCGCTTTTAAAATGCTACCTCGCAGCCGAGCATCCCGACAAAAATACACCCCCACAAGGGAGGAGCTAAGAGAAATTGATAAAGCGTCAATTCCAGCATTTTGCATGGTCGCATGGAAGACACTGGTCATGATCGCGGTCAAGGCTGCCATTCGCGGACCGACGGTAATCATGACGACCATAGAAGCTAGGGCGACCGGCATGAGAAATGGCAAAAGCCCCATAAAAAAAGTGTTACCACCAAATAAATCAGTCCCCCCTAACTCTAGGATAAAACGGGAGATACCCAGGTTGAGAAGAATAACCAACGCCACAATTCCTGAGCGAGAAGCATCTCGCCAAAAAGATGGAAGCACTAAACTGATATAGACGATAGCAAAAAGAAAAGTTCCAAAAGTAACAAAGATTCTTTTGGGCAACAGGTTTCTGTCCTTGGTGGTAATCGATAAAAACTTGGAGTATTTTTCAAGATCTTCTTTCTCCACCTTCGAACCCATCTTTAAAATCAAATCACCCTCCTCCACTGATACAATTGGAGGGTCCATTGCAGCAATCGCCCGGTTCTGGGCACTGGTGGTTGCTTCTCGGTCGATCGAGCGCAGAAACAAGCCTCGTTGAGTGATGCCGGAGAGAGTGGATGCAAAATTGTTGCGATACTGTTGGGCAGAAAAGGATGCATTTTCATCACCACTTTCAATGACATCGAGTAACAAAAGGCCCCGATCCGGAAAAGAGTCTCCATTTTCTGCGCGCTCGTACAAATTACTCAGATATGAAGCAAACGCTGGATAGCCTGCCTCCAACTCTTTTGGCATAAGGTACTCCGAAAAATCACTTGATTTTGGGCCAACAATCAATAATTGATCCGCAAACTCTATCATTTTTGCATCAAGTAAGCTGGTCGCATTGGATTCTGAAATAAACTTTTGGTCATTGGATGGAAACTTAACGACACCCACGAGATGAAGTTTTCCCAGTAAAGGCCTGATTGTTGAAAAGAAATTCTTTGGATGGGGAAAATGTTTCCAATGCGAAAGAGCATTTAATTCATCTACATTTAATTTGAATAAAAAGTTGGTCGACAACTCTTCAATCAAAGAAATTTTGGCTACCTCTCTCGCTTCTCGAGTCATGGAATCTAGAGCACTCAAGCCTTCCTCTAAGCGGATTAATGCCTTATTGAAACCTTCCTCGCCGGCAAAATCTCGAGAAAATTCTCGCGGGGTACTGCTTCGGATCCACTCTTCGGCTTCCTGCCTTCTTACCTCACTCAAATATTTAAAAGTCCGGCCTGAATAGATATTCTCGGGGGCAACCTCACCCAAGGTTCGTAATCCCGGGGGGTCTTGACCAACAAAGCATATAAATATAATCGCAAAGCCAAAGATGGTGGAGAGAGCGAACTGTTTACCTCCCCTCTCCCAAAACTTACGAAGGCCCTGGAGGTCGACTTCTTGATCATCTTCCAATTCCTTGCGACGACGTGCACGTGCACGACCATTCTTTCGACGAGATCCCTTTTTATCCTCTGTGGACATACAGGCAAATTATCTCACAAAACCAAGAGGGTGGTCAAGGCTTAGAGGATGGGCTTTGGTAAGCTGAGATTATCTTACTTACCAAGGGGTGCCGCACCACATCATCATGATCAAACTCATGAAAATTAATCCCTTGCACGGGGGATAATTTCTTTTTCGCCTCCACAAGCCCAGAAAGTTGATTGTGGGGCAAGTCAACTTGGGTCACATCCCCCGTTACCACCATTTTACTTCCCTCCCCCAAGCGGGTAAGAAACATCATCATTTGTGAACTGGTTGTATTTTGTGCTTCATCCAAAATCGCAAAGCACTTACTTAGAGTGCGCCCTCTCATGTAAGCTAAAGGTGCGATTTCCACCACTCCAGTCTCAACAAGTTTGCGGGCATCTACAGGACCTAAAACTTCATCCATCGCATCATAAAGAGGACGTAAATACGGTAATAATTTTTCTTCTAAGTCACCGGGCAAAAAACCTAGAGCTTCACCTGCTTCAACCGCAGGTCGAGCCAATACAATACGTTGTACCTTACCCTCAAGCAAGGCATGCAAGGCGGCGATTACTGCCAAATAAGTTTTTCCTGTACCGGCAGGCCCGATTCCAAAAATTAGATCATTATTAAGGATGAGGTCCAAGAACCTCCGCTGACCCAAATTTCTAGGAACTACCGATTTCTTGCGAATGGTAAGAACGAGAGGCTTATCAAGCAGTTCTTTAATCTCATTCGCCTTTCCCTGCACAACTTTTTTTAGAAACCGTAAAAAGTCCGATGTGTTTGTGGCAACACCCTGCTTTCGAGCGGATTCCAATAATTGGAAAAACAACTCACCATGTTCAATGCTTTCAGGACTTCCTTCTAAGGTGAGAGTACAACCTCTTGCCACGACTTTACAATCCAAAGCTTTCTCCATTTGTTGAAGATTTTTCGGATCTTCCGAGTAGAGCCTGTGGAAATCCCGTTCAGACTCAAATTCCAGGGTATTTTTAGCCATTTAAAATAAGAAAGGAACCGCCAAAAATGAAATATGACTCATGGAAGTGGGGCGTAATGTGAAAAGATTAATCGTCATAAGTAACCGATTTAAATGGGTAATCCCGCAAGACCGCAAGTCGGGAATCATTTTTATTCCTAACCCCGAAAGCGATTGCCATATTATTTGATTCTGCCAAAAAACGAATGGTTAGAATGAAATGTCACAAATGAAAATTCTCTTTGTCAGCCCGGAGGTGTCTCCTCTCGTAAGAACGGGGGGGCTCGGTGATGTGGTTGGAAGTCTCCCTCATGCACTTGCAAAAGAGAGGTTGGATGTTCGCATAGTCTGTCCCCTTCACCAATCCTGCAGGAAACTTACACGAGATCTATATCCGAAACCAATTTCCATTCGATTGGGTAAAAAAACATACTCTTTTTCTGTAAGCTCCACAAGACTTGGAGATAGCAATATCCTCGTCTACTTTATAGGCAACGACTCACTCTTTGACCGTAGGGGTGTCTACTCCGATGAGGATGGGGATTTTCCAGACAATGCTTTGCGTGCCTTTGCCCTTTCAAAAGCTGCAATTGAACTAGAAAAATCTATCGATTGGCAGCCAGATATTTTCCATGCCCATGATTGGATGGCCGCCCCAACCTCTGCCTTTCTTAATCAAAAGAAAAAAAAGTTAAAAAGAAAAGTCGGTTCCGTATTAACCATTCACAACCTCGAGCATCAAGGGGTTTTCAGCTATGATGATTTCAAAGACTCAGGATTACCCCTTTCGTATTGGGGTATTGATGGATTTGAGCATAACGGAGCCCTCAATTTACTAAAGGGTGGGATCCAGCATGCAGATAAATTGACCACTGTCAGCCCAACCTATGCAGATGAAATTAAAACCACTGCCTTTGGCCAAGGGCTAGAAAAAAGTCTCATTTACCGAGCGGCAGATTTAATCGGAATATTAAACGGAATAGACGAAAAGGCATGGGATCCGGAAAATGATGATGCGATTCCTCAAAAATTAAACATTGGGTCTGCGACCAAAGGTAAAAAAGGCTGTAAACTAGCCCTACAAGAAGAGTTAGGCCTAAGCAGGGAAAAGGTTGTCCCTTTGTACGGAGTTGTCTCCCGCCTTTACCAACAAAAGGGGCTCGATTTACTCCTCGATATTATGCCAGAACTTCTCAAACAAAAGAATTGCCAATTCGCAATTCTGGGAAGCGGGGACTCCAAAGAGGAAAGAGCTTTCCGCCAATTATCGAAGAGTCATCCGACCCAAGTTGCCAGCTTTATTGGCTTCGATGATGGGCTGGCCAGGAGAATTTTTGCAGGTTCGGATTTCTTTCTCATGCCAAGTCGCTTTGAACCCTGTGGCTTGTCTCAACAATATGCCCTTCGGTACGGTTCTATTCCAATAGCCAGAAGAACAGGAGGACTCGCCGATACCATTACACCCGTGGAAAGTAAGAGTAAATCGGCAAACGGTTTTCTCTTTGATCGGCCGCATCCCCAAGAATTAGCTAAGGTTATTCACAAGTCATTGGCGTTGTATCAAGACCAGTCAGCTTTTTTAAATACACGAAAAAATGCGATGCACAGTTCATTTTCATGGGCAGCAGCGGCACTTCAGTATGTAAAAACCTACGAGTGGGCATTGGAAAAGAAAGCCCAATAAATAAAGGATGTGTACAACTTTTCGCCGGATGCAGTGATTTCATCTTGCCCCGAATAAATAGTAGAGAATAACTTATCAATTGTATTTTATAAAACCTGCAAATGATTAGTAACGGCCCCTCTCGAACATTTACCCGCGAAGCGGTAGAGGCGTGGCTTCATAGGCTATCAACCTGTGATTGGGAAAAATCGATTGATCAAGAATTACTACGAAAGGCCCAGACTTTTTATCGAAAGGGATTACTCTCTGCCCTGGATATTCAAGCGGAGCAAGTAATCATAACCCAAAAAATTAACCGGGAAGAAACCTATTCAGTGGTTGAATGGAATGGAGGAAAACCGGAAATACGAACTTCCCTTGATGATGAAAGCATGGGTTCTATCTTAGGTACAGCCGGCTTGTATGAAATTGAGGAATTAATCGCAGAAATCCAGGAAGAGGATCCACTTTTTGGAGAATTCGACTTGGATAAAGCCGAGCAGACGACGCAAGAAATACAAAGTGAAGTTCCTGCTGAAACCAAAAAAGAAGAGGAAAAAACAGCCCCCAAGGTTTGCCTGATTATATCGATGGAAGTTTCTGCAAAAAAAGGGGTAACCGCGATCCCTAAGTGGAGAATCTCCAAGAACAGGGAAATAAGTGTCTACGGTAAATCGTCCGACCCTTCCCTCACTGAAGTGGACCGTCCTGCATTGATGAGATTTGTGGCAGAAGCCAATGATAAAGGATTTCTATTTCACAAAGATACAGGAACTTTTACCTTAAGTGATTGGCGCAGGATAGCATCGCTTTCCGAAGAATCACTCGGGAGATGGCAAAAGTCATTCTCCATCCGTTTTGAGGGAGAAGCTAGGCTATTAAAACACGGTCAAAGAACTCTCAACTGGGAAATTGAAGCTCGCAGCCGTAGCGAAGACTCCATGGTGCTGCGGGAAAACTTTCAGCTCGGGTCCCACCGCCTCGGTCGTGCAAGTATCCGTAAAATATCCAAAGCAAGTCTGGGCACTACCTTTATTCGCGGGCATGGGCTTGTAAAACTTGATCGAAAACAAGTCGATGATTTTGATTGGTGGCAAAGAAACAAAGGTGATATAGGGCGGTCCAGCTGGCCAAAATATATGCTTTTTTCTTTATTTGCCCGTAAATATTTAAAGACCAGACCGGATGGAAATCTAGCAGATTGGGAAAGTTCCATCCGTAAGCTTGAAACCAATGGGGTAGCAAAAAAGTTTTCTTTTCTTCGCCAATACCAAAAACAGGGAGTCGCTCAAATCCATGCCCTGCACCAATTAGGGTGCCATGCTTTGCTTGCAGATGAAATGGGTCTGGGGAAAACAATCCAATCACTAGTCTTGCTTGCCCAAAAGCAGAAAGATAACGCATTGGACCTGGTGGTCTGTCCCGCTTCTGTGGTCCAGGTTTGGGTGAAGGAAGCCAAGGAAAGGTTTCCTCAAATAAAAGTAAGGGTATTGAATCGTGATCAGCATTTTGACTCAAGGTCAGATTCCTGCCTGTGGGTCGCAAGTTACACACAACTCAGACGGCACCGGTCTTTTTTGGATAGCACGGAGTTTCGGTATGCGATCCTGGATGAAGCTCAACTAATCAAAAACCCAAAGGCCAAAATCACTCAGGCTTGCCTAGCTATCGACGCCAAATACCGCCTAGCACTTTCTGGTACTCCAATAGAAAATTCTGCTTTGGATCTGTGGACTATTTTCCGATTTTTAATGCCCGGCTTACTGGGTGGCAGGAAAGAATTTGAAAATAATTTTGCAGAAGACGCACTGAAATCCGCACTACTGGTAAGACGACAAATTAATCCTTTTGTACTACGCAGATTAAAATCGGAAGTAGCCAAAGAATTGCCTCCAAAGATTGAGACTGAGCTCCCCTGCCAATTAAGCGATGAGCAGAAGAAACAATACCGTGCTCTTGTTGAAAACGCGGTAAAAATCCATGGTGAAGACCTAAAGGGGGCTCTAAAACAGGCACCGACTCATATTTTTTCTCTTTTGACCCGACTACGGCAGACCTGTTGCGATTTGGGCTTACTGCCGGGACGCGAACATTTGCCTGCGGAAGGTGTAAAATCCGACCTCTTACTTGAGAAAGTCAAAGATCTTTCAGCAGCAGGAGGAAAAATTCTTATTTTCAGCCAATTTACATCTTTTTTAACCATTTTAAAGAAAAGGATTCGGCTTGAAGTACCAGACCTTAAGCTGCTTGAACTTACAGGTTCTACTCGAGATCGTAAAAAGCCGGTCGAAAGCTTTGAGGATGAGAAAGGAGCGGCTGTCATGCTGGCATCTCTCAAAGCAGCCGGTCTTGGGGTAACTCTTAAATCAGCTGATTATGTATTCCTTATGGACCCCTGGTGGAACCCAGCAGCTGAAGAACAAGCGATTGATCGGGCTCATCGATTGGGGAAAGAAAAACCTACCTTCATCTACCGCATTGTGGCACAGGGCACCATTGAAGACCGAGTGCGGCAACTCCAACAATCTAAAAAAGATACTTTTAATGAAATTATTGGAGGGCTGGATAAACCAAGTGGATTAATTGACCACTTTTCATCCCTAAAAGACTTAGTCGAGCTTAGCGATTGAGTGATTAGGTAAATCCAAACCAAACCTTCAATCGCTACACTTCTTTATCTTCGCTGCCAGACTTTCGAATCCTTCGAATAAAGTTATACCCTGGTAACATAAGCAGCCCAGCTACCATCATGTAAGTCGAAGGTTCGGGAGCTACCGAGTAAGTGAGATAAAGGTTTCCACCATTTTTATGAACTCCCCAATCACCATACCAATGACCAGTGTGGTAGTTGTAATCATCAGCACGTATGTTGAAGCTCGAACTTACATCTCCATCAGACAATCCATTAATGGTTGTACCCGATGCAAAAAGGAAACCGTTGGTAGTGGCATAATCAGCAGTCCAAGTGTTTCCGCTGTTACTTACAAGACCCATCGTACCATCAAAGCTGGCACCTTTAAGAGCCATAATGTTGATGTCAAATGTTTGACTACTCTCGAAGTTCAATGTTGTAAACGCAAGTTTATCCCAATCGGAACCCGCAGTTCCCGATGGGTTGAAATCCTTAATTTGCCAATCAAAAACTCCACCATCATTCCAATTCAAGGTTCCAACCGTGAGTGTACCAATGGCATCAGTTGATGCGTCATGATTAACACCTTTCATTGAAGGAGTAAGAGAAGAAGATATACCACGACCGGGTGAAATATAATCAATCTCGCCAGAACTGTCTCCAACAGTTAAGGCAGAAGTTATGGTTCCTGCCCCTCCGATCATGCTCTTTGAACTGCCTGTGGATCCAGTAATTGCATTATCTATGGATTCATTCTCTGCGACTTCTAATTTTCCTTTGGTAATGAGTATTGCACCTGTTCCAGGGTCAGCTCCAGCATCAGAGCCATCGCCGACAACTAAAGTGCCGTCCTCAATAGTTATTCCTGCACCCATCGTTGAACCACTATCTCCATGCAGTGTAAGCCGCCCAGCACCATCTTTGACTAAAGTCATATCATTGTGACCGCTCGTTATAGTACCATCGATTATCTGTTCTTTGGAGTAATCAGTAGCTCCGCTTGCTATTTTGATTTTGTGAGCGGAATTTGCTCCAGAAAGCTCGATGTTACCTGTAAATGTTTGGGCTGATGTTGTGTTAGCAAAACCTAGTTCAATCAACTCGTCGGTACCCGCTGTTGTATTGTCTAGTTTGATAATTGGCGTAGTGCTCCCGTCACTATCATCTGTTGATTTTAAGTATTCGACAGTTTGGGAGTCAGCTGCACCTTTAAATGTAAGGGTTCCCTCATACACATCAGCATAACCAGTGGAAGTTCCACCAAGATTGACAGCACCGGTGAGAATCTGCTCCCCAGCACCAGTTTTGACTAGGCTGGCAGCACCCGTACCAGAATTTTCCTGCAATGTACCTGAATAAGTAAATGTATTTCCGCTCGTAGCATTGATTGTCACAATGTTGCTGTCATCACCAACCTCGATGGTACCACCGCTATTCAGTCCACTTAAAACTGAATCACCAACAGAACCGGAATTATCTAAATCTAAAGTACCTGAGCCATCGTAATAAGTTACGGTTGCTGCAAAATCATCAGTGCCAACAGCATTTGTTCCGCCATTACCAATATCAGATATTGAATTATAATCTGAGTTATCGAACTCAAATTTTAGATTTGAATCGAGGGTATTGCCTGTTGTGTCATAAAAAAACATATTCATAAAGTTACCTTTTTCCGGCATTACCCAATTGGGGTTCATTATCGTATTGTATCGTACACCGTTAGCTTTATTGGCAGGGGCACTATCATAGAATCGTAAGCCCAAAAGAGGGTTGGGATTGGAAGCCAAAGCAGTGTTTAACGCACCAACGTTAGTGCTGAAGTCAGATGCAGCGGTATCTGTGAATTGATAAGTGTTGATCGTTTGGGCAGTTGCGTTTATCTGATTAGCAGGTGTTACGAAATCAATTGCAGACTTAAAACCAAACATACCTGCTCCAACAGTTTGACCGGGAGAAAAATCTTGTCCAACGGTAGTTTTAGAAGTTAATGGAGTCCATACTCCAAGAAACAAATCTGTGGTGCTTGTATTAGGAGTAATACTAGATGAAAGGTCGGTATCAAAAAAACCTAATTCAACTAAATCCCCGACTTGAGATGTACCTGTAGTATCAGCGTCTAGGTTGGATAAAGCGTCACCAGCAACATTGAATTGGCGTAATACTTGAGGAGATCCAGGTGCTGTATACCCAAAAATTGGAGCTAGGGCTCCATGTGTACCTAAATTAAAATATATTTCGTCTGATGTTGGATTCGCTACAATGTTACCCGAAAAAATAACTAAAGCTGTGAATGTGGATCGAAGGAACATATGACTACCATAACATTCTTTATTGGAAATGTTTAGTCAAATGAATTCTCAACAATTATTACTACAAAAACACATATTTTCCCGGTGATTATTAAGTAAAAATAATTGCGATATTTCTTGCCTTAAGCAGACTAAGAGCGGTATTTTATATTATAGTGGTTTTTTGTATAATACCCTTTTTAACACCATTAAATAATGGAATCTCTAATTTCCTGAAATCAGAGCTTTTTTTACTTAGATTCATACTTTCTTTTTCTAAGTTTTGTACAACAGCTTCATTCTTCCTTACTTGTGGCTTCTTTTTACCTGTTTTCAGTGCTGACCCCACCATTGTATTCCATTGGTCCTCCGTTACTTCGGAAAATGACCCTGATTTATTGAAAGCCCGTGATTCAACTCTTCTTAGTGCTGGTCCAGGAGGAAATGGTAACGGTCACATTGTGACACTCGGCTACTTTGACGAAGCCAATTCTTCTTCTTTAGAAAATCATTT
>Ga0206130_10003609_pt1 | contig 19982 bp, 18 predicted proteins | sample Helgoland_Spring_9_FD_148637 | JGI IMG/M metagenome (GOLD analysis project Ga0206130, IMG submission 148637) | Pelagic subsurface seawater microbial communities from Kabeltonne, Helgoland, North Sea - Helgoland_Spring_Bloom_20160512_1 | ecosystem: Environmental > Aquatic > Marine > Epipelagic ... | reverse complement strand
AATATAAACATCTGATATTTCTGTTTTAATAAACTTCATTTTACTCTTTTGCTAATTTTAAAAGATATTGACCATAACCATTTTTCATTAATGGTTCTGCTAATTTCTTCAACTGCGCTTTGTCTATGTATTTCATTCTAAAAGCAATTTCTTCTAAGCAGGCTACTTTTAATCCTTGCCTCTTTTCAATTGTTTCTATAAACTGTCCAGCTTCCATTAGAGAGTCATGAGTCCCCGTATCTAGCCATGCAAAACCTCTACCTAACAATTCTACCTTTAAGTTTTTTTGTTTTAAGTATTCTTGATTTACGGAGGTAATTTCCAACTCTCCTCTGTGAGATGGTCTTATTTTTTTTGCAATTTCCACAACGTCGTTTGTATAAAAATACAACCCAACTACTGCAAAATTTGATTTAGGATCAGTAGGTTTTTCTTCAATAGAAGTTACACTCCCATCATCATCAAATTCTGCAACACCATAACGCTCAGGATCATTTACATAATAACCAAAAACAGTTGATTTTCCCTCTAATACATTTTTTATAGCATTTTGTAATGTTTTGGAGAAGCCATATCCATAAAATATATTATCTCCCAAAACCAAACAAACATCATCATTTCCAATGAAATCTCCTCCAATAATGAAAGCCTGCGCTAAGCCATCTGGACTTGGTTGCTCTTTATAAAAAAGTTTTAACCCTATTCCTGAACCATCTCCTAATAATTTTTTAAAACTTGGAAGATCCTCTGGTGTGGAAATAATTAAAATCTCTTTTATCCCTGCCAACATGAGCACGGATAAAGGGTAATAAATCATGGGTTTGTCGTATACTGGTAATAACTGCTTTGATATCCCTTTCGTAATTGGATATAAACGCGAACCACTCCCGCCTGCTAAAACTATTCCTTTCATAATTTTTAAGTATTTTTTAAAATTTCTTTTTCAATATCATAGATTTGCATACCCTTCCGCTTTAAAATAAATGCCTTGAAATAAACAATAACTTCACGCCATCTTCTTGTATATGATTTAATAAGATTAAATATATATTTGATATTTAATGGAAAAACTTCAAGTTCCACATACTCTAAAAGGTCTTGAAAAGATTCGTATTTATTTAATAAGTCCTTATTTTTAAATATATACTTATTTCTTTTAGATATACTTGAATGATGAAACATATTCATTGCAACAGAATCAATAAATATCTTTATTGGAATTCTAATTTGTGAACCAGTGTTGAAATCGGTATCACAAGAAATGACTTTACCTAAATGAGGACTAACTTCATATAAAAATTCTCTCTTATCATTAAATAATACAAGATTATAATTAAAATCTTTGAATTTTTTCCTGAAAGCCATTGGTATTGATTGAATTTGAGATTCAAACATTTTAATGATTCTTGAATTAGGCTTCAATCTACTTTCTTGTTTATAAAAATTCTCAAGTTTTGGTAAAACAGAATCTATATATAAAGAAAGATATTTTTCTTTGTCTAAAAAATATCTTTCATTATTAGAATCAATCTTGAAACCAGTTTCTGATGACCATGAATCCCCAGAAAGCATAATTTTTAACTCACTTTTAATTAATTGTTTTTTTTTCTCAATGAAAGATTTTAATTTAAAAGGATCATTTATATATTCATTCATCTCATATACATCTTTATGTAAATGACAATGATTTGAAGCAAAAGGAATGGCGTATTTAGGCTTGACTACATTCATAAATAAAGCAAAAGCCTCACTATAATGGTTCTTGTCATCAAATATCAAGTCAGTATCTTTTATTTTATAACAGACTCTATCATTAGCACTACTATGCGACCTTAATGCAAAATCAAATTTACCATGTTTATTTAAAATATATCTTAATGATGAACCTGCTATCTTGCAATCATTCGCGTTAAAAATTTTAACATCAGGAGTTTCAATAACCAATGCTGAATCATTTAAAAATAAACCAAATTGATATGGAGTAATTTTTATGTCACCAATTAACATGGACTCATCGTGTTTCAACAATTTAATATTATTAAAACCTAAAGATTTTAAATCCTTAATACTTCTTCTGTTTGGCTCATCATGTGTTATTATTAATGTGTCTTTTGAGAATAATTTTTTTAATGATGGTCCGTGCCAATGGTCCCAATGGACATGCGTTATATATATAGCATCAATTTTTAAATTATTAATTAGGTCTTCTTTAACTGGAGGATAATTCCACCAGCTTCTCCAATAACAGCTACCTATTAGCCATGGGTCCATTAATATTTTAACCTTATTTGTTTTAACTAAACAAGATGCATGAGATAAAAATTGAATTTTTGTGTTTGAACTCATAGTAAAATATTTAAATTATATTTCTGTATTGATTTACTATTGTAGACCATTTAAAATCTATTTTTAATAAATCTGATATTTCTTTTAATTCTTCTTTTTTTTCTGAATCATAATTATTTAAGAAGTTAATTAGATTAGAACATTTTTTAAAATAAAATAATTTATCCTTAGTTGCTTCTCTATTAGTTTCCACATCATAACAAATGATTGGACAACCAAGAGAAATTGATTCAACCAAAGATGGAGCTGTACCACAAAGACTATGACTATGAATGTATAAATCTGCGCCCAGACGAATATTAGTTAATTTTTCCTTATCGTAAATAGGTCCTATAGCAAAAACATTTTGCATGTTTTCAACTCTATCTTTAATTTCAACCCCATATTTAGAAACTTCCCAATTTGAAACAATTATTAAGTTCATTGAATGCTGATTTTCCCAGGATTTAATTAATAATTCAAACATTGAATCACTTTGAGCTCTAGCTATAACTAGTGCATATGGTTTATCCCCTATAACATTAGATTTATCACACGAGTTTTCAGGAATCTTTAAATGATCTCCACCATACCTAATAATACTACTATCATAATTAAATTCATCTTTTATAGATTTTTGTAAAACATAGTTATCACATACAAGTACGCTACTGAAATATGCTGCTAAACGGTAATTTAATTTTAATAAAAATTCTATTTTTTTATATTTTGGTCTAGTCCATTCATTAAGTCCTCCAAAATTAGTTACAATTTTATGTTTACGAATACGGGGTATAAATAAAAAAGATCCTATTGTAGGCCCTAAATAGAGAACAGTAGACTTTGAATAAAACATCGTATAAACAAATGAAACAATATCATATATAACTCCCTGATATCCACTTGCATCTAAAGGAAGTCTAATTAATTTTATGTTATCTCTGTATCTTTTTTTTTCTAATTTGGGAGACTTATTGGAACAAAAAACAATTATATCGTACAGATTCGAAGGCAAATTAACACTCAAATTTTCGGCTAAGGTTTCAAACCCCCCATAACTAGCAGGAAACCCGTGTGTTCCAATAATAAAAACTCTTTTCTTCATGTAGGTTTAATCTAAATAGCCATTATAATAATTATCTATATATTCTTTTAGGGAGATCTTCCAATCTCTCATTTTATTAACACCTCTTAAATCTAATTTTCTAGTTAAAAGTCTCTCAGAAGGAGGTCTTTCAGCATAATATACATCTTTAAAATAATCAGATCCTACAGAATGTATTTTTATTTCATCTTTTAAGTCAAGAAGAGATAATAACTCTTCAGCGACTTCATGTCTACTTGTTTGTCCTCCGCATACACAATTATATAGCCCCCAGCACTCTTTAATAATTAACTCTTTTACTGTTTTGGCAAAATCATGAGTATAAGTTGGTGTTCCATCTTTATCATTTACAATATAAAGTTCTTTATTTCCATTTTTAATTTGACTCATTAATTTCTGAATGAATTTTTTATCTTTTTTAGGGCCAGACCCCATCATCCAACCAGCTCTGCATACTAAGAAACGATTTGCATTTTCACAGACATATCTTTCACCCATAAATTTTGATCGAGCATAAACTCCTAAGGGATTTGGTATATCCCAATCATCATATAAATCTTGTTTACCGTCAAAGATCCCTGCAGTACTAATGTATAACAAAGGAATATTTAACTTATTAGCAATGAAAACAGCATTTTCAACTGATAAAGTATTAGTTTTATAAGTATCCTCTTCATTTTCCTCACAAAATTCCAAATCAGTATAAGCACCTATATGAAACAGGTAATCTGGGTTAAAATCTTCTACGTCTTTTATATAAGCTTCTCTATTTCTAAAATCTAAAAAAGATAACCATTCCTCATTAACATCTTTATCTGTACATTTAAGTTCATAATCTAATTTAAATTGTTCGTAAAAAGCTTCTCCTAGCATTCCACCACATCCAGCTACGTAAATTTTTGTTTTCATATTAATATTTGTTATTTATTTATTTATTTATTTATTTATTTATTACAAAAATCATTTGTAATGAAAAATTAGTATATCTTATTTTAGGGAAAATATCTAAAAATATTAATTAATCTCTAAAGTATTTAAATTCCATAAATTTTAATCAAATTCTTAGCAACATCATTTTGAGATAATGATAATTTATTAATCAATAAATGACCATCGTATTCAAAATGTTTGTGACTTTTAACTTTATTAAGAATACTCTTGTAATTTCCTTTTTCGCAAAAACTAATATTTTCGAAATTATTATATCTATAATAATCACCAACTTTAGTCATTACTATTTGAGCTGAGCATGCTATTGACTCTTTAATAAGATTTGAACTTCCTTCAAAATCGCTGGTTACTATTACAATTTCAGATGAATTTATATAATCTTTAAGTTGAAATCTATTTAGATTTGAAGCAATTAAAGGTTTGTAAACATTTCTTATATCAGAATCTTCAAATAATTTTTGAAATAAATCAAATCTTTTTTGTTTTCTTTTTAAATTTTTTGAGCTAACAAACAGTAAATATTTACTGTTTATATCTAAATCTTGTCTCAGTTTAGCTTCTTTTTGTGAAGATTTTTTAAAAAATTCTAAATTAACTCCATTAGGAAGTGAGAAACTTTTTGTACCTATATCTTCAGTCACACCTTTAAAAATAAAAATATCACTGTAACAATTAGAAATAAACTTAAATAATCTTAACAGGATATTTGACAAAATTGTTGAGCTACCAAGAAACTCAAATTTTAATTCGTTTTGCATACTACAAAAAACTTTACGCCTTAAAAATAAAACTCTAAAAAAAACATAAGTTAATCCGTGATGAAAATGAACAACACTTATATTTTTTTTCTTTAAAAATAGAATTTTAAAAAAAACAATAACATAATTAATTCTAGGGGGATCTATTGAAATAACTTTCACAAAATGATCTCCTTTGATCTTTTTTACGCTTTGAATTTGTTCTTTATTGAATATTCCTCTATCTGGTTTTATCTCTGAAGGATAAGCATTAGTTATATATAATATCATAATTAATAAGCTCTAAGTCAAGATTCAATGAAATAATATGAAAGTTTCATTATTCTTAACTATGGATAAATAAATTATTATTTTAGTTTCCATACAGATGTTTTCTCTTCTATATGGGTTATGAATTCATTTAATAAGTAAGTATCAAATTTAAAACTATCTTTATACTTTAGATAAGTAAGCTCAGAATTATAATTCTCTCTTGGATTTGGGTAATATATAGGACTAACTTCAAGAGCCATTGGATTCTCAAGTTTCTCATCGTTAACATCAAAAACTATATCCCAAGCTGCACTTCTTAAATTTAATTTTTTAGTAGCATCCAATACCCAATCTTCTAAAGATTTTGTATAATTCATGAATGAAACCTTACTTCCAGACGAAGTACTTGTAGGAACCCATTCAGATGATTCTATTTTATTTCTCCAGTATTGCAATATCACTTTATCATTAATTAATATAATTCGGCAATCTTTATCAATGTTTATAATTTCTTGGATAACAACTTGTCTCGTGTGTTTAAGTTTATCTCTAAGAAAATTTTCTAAATTTGACTTGATTTGAATTATTCCAATAGCACTTTTACTATGGTTAGGTTTATATAACCATAGTTTTGATAAATCAATTGTAGCAAGAATCGAATCAATATTATTTAATTCTACTATATATGTTTTTGGAGATTTAATTTTCGCTGAATTAAAACTTTCATGCATGAAGCTCTTGTTCTCCCAAAAATTTATTTCATATGAACTAGGTAAAACTAAGTTTGATTGATTCTCTAGGAGTTTTGATAATAAGGTAAAGAAAGCAACATCATTGTCTGTATTCCAGTAATTAATTTCATATCCTGGATTATATATTACCTTACTGTTTTTAATTGAACCAATATTCTTTAAACCAACAACAATATTATAAGAAATATTAGAATTTTTAAAATGAATAAGTGTTGCCAAATCCCATATAAAATTAACTCTAAAAAAATAGAGTAAATTTAATTTCGGGATTAACAATGTAAAAGAAGAGTCGTTCTTTCTGTTAAAAAATAGTTTTAAATACTTCAGCAAAAACTTAATTCGATAAAGTCTAATTAGATATTTTTTCATAATTTATTACTTATTTTATTTAATCCGGTCAAAACATCATGATATCCAAAGTATTTAATATTATTGTTATTACTTAGGTAATCAATTTCAGGTTTATAGAATTTTATATTATTATTTTCATGATTATAACTTAAATCATCTATTACAACTAGTTTATTCTGCTTAGAGAGTTTTTTCCAATAACCAATTTTCATTTTTACATTTGGCACTAATCTTAGTGAGAAAGAGGTTATGTTAAATTTATCAGATAACCAAAATTTTGTTGAAAGCCAATACCTAGGGTCTCTTGCAGATAGAAAAAAAATAGAATATCCTTTTAACTGTGATTCCTCTACTAAGTATTTTGCATCATTAATTAACGGCAGTCTTCGATAAAAATCGTATTGATTAGAAGCCATAGATGACTTTAATGAAGGCCAAGTATTAGCAAGTGTATTATCTATATCAAAAACTATAATATTCTTATTTTTTGGTATCAATATTAAATCTAATCTATAGATCAAAAAATAAAATATAAATACTATTTTTTTTATAAAAAACTTAATTAGATTCAATTTTTAGTCCATTTATTATTTTAATATTTTCTTCGAAAGATCTACTAGCTATTCTATAATAACCACTTCCTTTAAGACCAATTTTGTCAGAACAATCTCTGACATATACACCATGATTGATTAATAATCTTAATCCAAAATCACCATTTTTATCGGCATCAACTTTAATAAGAAAGAAATTAGCTTTGGATGGAAATACTCTAATACCACTAATCTGATTTAATTCAGTTTTAAACATCAAAGTATTCATTATATACTTTTTTCTTACAATCTCATATTCATCTCTAAACGATTTTAAAGAATATAAATCAAAGAAATAACTTGCAAGGCCACTAATATTCCATAGATAATCAGATTTGAGTAGATGATTAACTCTTTTTTCAGACATAATGCCATAGCCAGCCCTAATTCCTGCAATTCCAAAATCTTTACTCATACTTTTTATAATTATTAGATTATCATAGGAATCAATCAAATCATAATAATTAGTTAACTCTAAATTATCGTCTTCATATGCGAAATGAACAAAACTCTCATCTAAAATTACAGATGATAAATTTTTACATTTATCTAATATTGCTATAATTTCATAGCGTGAAAGATAATGACCGTTTGGATTATTGGGATTGATAAGAACAATAGAATCTATATTATGACAATTAATATCCGATATTAACTTATTAACGTCAATCTGATAATCATCTTTTTCTAATAATTCATGATAAAAAACCTCTTGATCTTCATTAATAAATTCATAATAACTACTAAAAGTTGGAATTGGTAACAAAATTTTCTTTGAGCAAAATTGTTTTATTGATGCTGAGATTATTTCAATAGCACCATTTCCAACAAACACATTTTTTGGAGATAAATTTAGTGTACTAGAAATAGATTTTGCAATTTCAGCGTTTTGTGGAGGATAAAACTCTAAAATATCCCTTAAATCGTCATATGTTGGATAATCCGATTTTAGATACTTTAAAAATAAGTCTGTAGCATAGGGGTTACTTAAAAAACATGCATCTGTTTTTAATTTAATTTCTGGTATTTCCTTTAAAATACTTTTTATACTGGGAGAATGAGAGCCTGATTTTGTTTTTAAATCATGAAATTTTGCTTTACATATTTCAATATTTGAATTATTCATATAGTTTTATTTTTTTATATTCTTTTATTAATTTTTTATTAAAATTTTCAAAATCAAATTTATTTTTGTGATAATTCCTATTTTCAACTGAAATATCAAAATAATAACTATAGTTATTATAAAGATCCAAAATTAAATTTGATAACTCACCTTCATTATGAGGGTCGAAAAGCTTACAGTATTTGCCGTTTTCTGAAACTTCTAAATGACCTTCAATAGAACTTAATATCATTGGTAGAGAAGCTGCAGAAGCTTCGATAGGAGCAAGACCTAATCCTTCACTTAAACTTGCTTGAATAAAAAGATCGTAATTACATAAATTATTCTTAATCCATTTCTGAGATTTAGAACCTAGCAGAAAGACTCTTTCTTTAAGTTCTAGGTTTTTGATTAGTTCTAAATAAAAACTATAATCTTCACCCGTTCCTATTAGATAAAGATTTGCACCAATAGTATCTGAAATTTTCGAGAACTCCTTAATAATATATGACTGATTTTTAACAGAATTTGTCAAATTGCCGATACAAACAATTCTGTTCAAAATAGAACTTTTTTCTTTTTGCTTAAAGCTATTAAAATCTATACCACTATATATTGTTGAAACATTCTTAATTTTATGTAAATCTATTAATCTATTTTTTACTACGTCTGAAATCGTAATACATTTATTAAATTTAGGGATTTTAACAGAAGAAATATTTAATGTTTCATGAATATGAAGTAAAATTTTTGATTTAAATATTGGAAGAAGAAAATTACCTATTGCAGCAGCATGAAGATGAATCACATTATAATTATTTATAATAAGGCAATAATTCAGATAGAATAAATCAATGATATTACGAGATTTTAATTTTCTATTAATATTGATAATTTTAACTCGTGGGTCTATAAGTTTAACAAGATCATTAATTGGTTGTTCATTAATAATAATAACATGTACATTATGATTATTTAAAATTTGCCAATTTGAAATATTTACTATGAGAGTTTCAATACCACCATAATTTAAACTGTAAAATACATGACCAATTTTCATGTTAAAAAGATGATTTATTAAGGTTAATATTTTTATCATTAGTTTTTAATTTCTTTAATAAGAAAGCTATCACGAAAAAGAAATAAAAAACAAAGGGTTTAAATGAAAAAACTTGATTCACAAAAGCTGAAATTAAGGTTAAAGAAATAAAAAAATTAATCATTTTTAAATTAATATAATTCCCATTTATTCTTTTAAAAGACCTCTTTAAGTGCATGAATATCATTAAATAAAATACAACGCCAAAAAGGCCAAAATAATATAGATGTGCAACCCAATATACATCTTCAATTCCAATAACAGCATTATTACTCAATACATGAGGGATTTCTGAACCCATACTTTGATTAATAAAAGTTGTAAGGACTGTTCCATCTAATGAAAAACCAAATAGAATAGTAAATAAATCATTATTAAAAAATAATGGTATTAATTTAAGAATTCCAACTCTAGAAAACATTATAGATCTATTAATAAATTCATAAGAGAACAAATCTAAAATTGCTAATAGAGGTGTAATTTTATCAATTAAGTATTCAGAAAAAAATATAACTGGTAAAATAAAAAAGCCTAAAACAAAATATAAGAGTAGTGTCTTATATGATAAATAAAAATAAAAAATAAAAATAAAAAAAGTTAAAATAAATGCTATTCTAGAATCGCTAAATAAAGAAAGGACCAATGCCAGAAACATTAGTAGTATTTTTTTATTTCTTTTTAAATTAGACAAACTAATAAAGAAACAAAAAACATACATAAAGAATCCATAGTGAACAGTATAAGAAAAAGTACCTGCCATCCCTGTCTCTTCTTTTAAAAGCCAATTAGCGCCCTTGGACAAATCTGATCTTGGTAAAAACAAATCGTATAAGAAAGGGAAATTTGTTATTTGAACAAGACCTACAATTAATTGGATAAAAAAAATTAATATAAAATAATGTTGAAACTTAAAGAAATCTTCGAGTCTAAAAACAGCTCTAACAATAAAAAAAACAAGTATATATCTGCATAAAACCCAAATTTTAAATAAGTAGGGGGACCAAGACTCATAGTATAAAGTGAAAAAAAAAGAAAAAAAGATAAATAAAAAAAAATAAATGTTTTCAGTTTTCCATGGTAAAACAAATCTTTTTTTTGTAATGTATATGAAAATTATAACTAGTATAATCCCATCAGACAGAAAAAGAAAATAATTATAAACATCTACCGAAACAGGTAGCCATTTAAGAATAAATTCTTCCAACGGGATGTAAAATAGCAAAAAGAATATTAATTTTCTAACTAAATTCAATTTAAAATATTATTTTAATTTTATCTATTATTTTGGTTTGAATAGTCTCTAAATTTAGATCACTATAAATATTTTGAAATTCAGAAACTTTATCAGAAACTATGTAAGGAACAAAATCTATTTTATAAGTTTTAGCTAATATTAAGGAATGCATTCTTCCTGATATTATTAATTTTGCATTAATAATATTTTCTATGAATTCACTTAAATTATAGTTTTCTAAAATAGGTAATGTATAACCAGTTTTTGATAAAATATATTTTTGAAAAAGAATACATTCAAACTTATCGTCATTTGTTGAATAAAATAATTTAATATTTTTTCCATCATATTTTTTCATTAAATCAAACCATATCTCATGATAATCATCTCTATTAAGAGAATTTGATTTATATAATTTAAACACATTAAAATCAATTGGTCCGATTAGAATATCATTTTTAATTTTAATATTTTCTTTGGTTAATACCTTGTCAAGACAAAATGCTACATCATAAATTAGATTAGATTTAACTTTAAATGTTTTTGAAATTATTCTTCTTGATAACGCATCTCTAACATAGATACTAATTGCATTTTTTAAAGCATTTTTTAAAAAAAACTTGTCTAAATTTGAAAAATTTCCTTGTGTACCAACTGAAAAAAAAGAATACTTTAAACCATATATTCTAAAAAATGAAGTCCATATATATATTTGAAATGGAAACTTTTTATTTGGTAACAATAACTGTCCACCCCCAATAATTGCAAATTCATTATTTTTACATGATCTAATTATTCTCCCAATATTATTTCTAACCCAAACAATTCTGCTAATTAATGTCTTTAATGGAATTAATTTTTTGAAATAAAAAAAATTATCGGATGAACCATAATTACTTAAAGCAAATTTTATTTTATTTTCACTGTTTCTACTGAAATCTTCAAAAGAATAATTTTTACTCAAATTTTCTTGTACTAAAAACTTTAAGCTTTGATTTATCGCTTGATCACCTAGGTTATCAGAACTACCTTCATTTATAACTAATATGGATTTTTCTTTTTCGATCATAAGTTGTCAAAATTAATTATTTGATCAAAAAGATTAAGCTCATGAGAGTTATGAGTTATAAGAATAACTATCTTTGTTCTTGACATTAATTTAAGGTCATTTAAAATACTTAACTCTGTTTCTTTATCTAAACCACTTGTTACCTCATCTAAAATGAGAATAGGCTTTTGACTATAAATTGCCCTAGCCAAACCTAATCGTTTTCTCTGTCCTCCACTAAGTAAAGATCCATTTTCACCAATTTGTGAATCCATTCCCTTTACAAGAGATGACACTAAGTTAGAAAGGCCAGAAATTTCAATACTTTTTTTCAAGAGTATATCATCTTTTTCAGCGTTAATGTTTCCTAGAATAATATTTTCAGATATTGAAGAGTCGGATAAATGAACATCTTGAGGAACATAAGCAAATAATGACCTTGCTGCTTGATAAGTGTAATTATTATTATTATTGATATTAATTGTTCCAGAGTTTGGATTGAGTAATTTCAATAGTAAATCAATAAAAGAGCTTTTCCCTGAACCTGATTTTCCAATAATCCCTACAAAAGAATTGTTATTAATATTAATAGAAATATTTTTTAAGAAAACAACTTTTTTAGAATATCCAAAATACAGATTGTTTATGTTAATAGATTCAATGGTATCGTAGGGTAAATTTTGAATTGTAGTTTCTTCATAAGAAACATCATAATATTTATTTATTTGATTTACAGATTCAAAATTTGACTTAATTAACGCAGAACTGTTGTAGACCTGTTGAAGAGCAGGAAGGGCTCTATAAGCAGAATACAAGAAAAAAGAAATTATTGGAAGAGAACTAATTAATAGATCTTTTCCATTTAAATAGTATATTAGAAGAACTAATACTGAAAGAAGTATAAACTCTATTATATTTTTTGGAATTATTGACCTAATTTGACTTGAGGCAGTTCTGTAAGCTATTAAATCACTATTTGTCTTAAATTGCTTGTGGTAATAATCCTCAAGTGAATTAAATTTGGTTTCCTTTATTCCAATTAAAGATTCATTTATCGTTTTAAAAATATTTTTATTAGCAAAAGAAATTTTAAGACCATTAGAAAAAAGTCTATTTTTAAAAATTTTATAAATAACAAAATATAACGAGACTATAGAAATTATTATTACAAACGATATTAGGGGTCTAACAAACATCATGAATGAAACTATTATTATTAAATAAATTGTTTTAGATAATAATTTGAGAGATGCAATTAATACATTTTGTGTAAATCTTGATACCTCTGTAGTTAACACTTTGGTCAATTCGGATGTATTAGTAGAAATATGAAATTTATAGTTTGAAAATAAGTATTTCTTGTATAGTTTTTGACTTGTTTCCTGACCAATTTCATTTGCTAATTTGACAAGTCTATACTGAGAATAAATAGACATAGAGTTTGAAAAAAAAAGGATAAGAATTAATGAAATTCCTGAGTATAAAATAAATTCATTATAATCTTTAAAGTAATCAGTTACTATGTAAGAATATTCCGAATTTAAAATAGCACTTTTATCTGATATTGCAAGAATGAATGGAATTATTGCTGAAATACTCATTATCTCTAGTAATGAATTTAATATATCAAATGGGACTAGTAAATAGAATTTTCTTACATTTATCTTACCTAATATTCTTTTTACTTTATTTATTTCCTTCAAAATCATAACAAAATTTATTTAATTTTTTTTCTATAATTTTAATGTCATTTAATATTTTCGGATCTGACTCATTTAACCAAGTTTGAGTGTTTTTTATTGACATATCTGGTTTGAATATTGAATACTTACGTTCTTGATTATCATTTTTAATATTTAAAAATTCTCTTATTTTAGATGTTGTTTCATCGTAATTATAAATTAAATCCTCAAACTGTATATTTAAATTATAATCATCATTGGTGATTTCCTTAACTGCTCTTGAACTTTCATAAAAAGAAATAAAAGTATCAATATCATCTGTTATTGGATAAGCATTATAATTTTTTGCATCTAAATAAACATCTCTTGGATCTCTATCAACGACTATTTGTTTCAAACTAGGTATTAATAATTTGAATTTATCCATATGGTACGCTAGTATCATTTGATCAAAAATTAAATATTCAGAATTTAAATCATATTCTGAAAATAATTTTTCTAAAAATAATCTTGCGTGTTTATAAATATCAATATCAGGGCGAACAAAATATGTTTCACTTTTTTTTGTCACCTTTCTCAACCATTCTTTAGACATGCCAAAGTGCCATGATAAACTTCTTTTAATATTTTCGAATACTACTTGAAAAATATTCCTCTCGTGATAATCATGATAAAACCAATGACCATTCCACTTAGTGTCAATTATACCATTTAAAAATTCATCTCTATATTTAAAAAAATTAAAATTAAAAGCTTTATTTAAATGCTCTCCATACTTAAATACCGATATCTTTCTTCCAACTACATTTGTATATTTAACAAACCTTCTAATAAAAGCATCTGATCTATTCCAACCCCACGAATTTGATAAATTATAGCATAAATCTTCTAATCCATCTGGATCTTGAATTATTCTAAATTCTCCCCCCATGACATTACATTCGTCAAACTCTTCCAAATAATTAACTACTGCACTGGATCCTGTAGAACCATATCCAGCGACTGATATTATATTACTTTTCATAATTTATTCTAAGATTCTGAAGTGTTTTATTTATTAAAGTTGAAGAAGTCCCCTTGGTATATGGAAAATAGATGATTTTAACACCTACTTTATTAAATTCTTTTTCATAATTATTCCATTTTTCGGTTCCTTTCCAATCATCTCCAACAAACATTAAATCAAACTTTAATTTTTCCCACATTTTAAATTTTTCCATATCTTCTTGGACTATAACTCTATCCACAGATTTGATGTTTTTTACGATTTCTAATCTTTCATCCAAGGAAATAACGGCTTTCTTGTTCTTATAAGAAACTAGTTCATCAGATGTTACACCAACAATTAACTCATCACAGTAGCTTTTAGCCTTGTTTAATAACCTGATATGTCCTACATGAAACAAATCAAAAACTCCAGAAGTGTAGCCTATAATGTTCTCACTTTTTTCTTTATCTTTTACCATCGCCATTCTTTTTCAAAATAATTATTTTTAAATTTTTGGATGTTTATAAACATCCAAAGAATTTGCCCAAATCTTACTTCTTTTTTACTTTTTTCTATTAAATCCTTTAACACTCCCTTTTTTAACCATTCTGCATTCAATAAAACATCATTAGCTAATACTTCTAAATCACCAAACCAATTGTTTAAAGGAACAGGAAATCCAACTTTTTTCCTATCAATTATTTTTGATGGTAAATATTTTCGACCAACTTCTTTTAATAAATATTTTGGTGAATCTAATATTTCACTATACTCAGTTGAATTTATTTTTTTAGCTTTCTCTTTAGATAAATTATCTTTCCATTTCAATTTTAAATTATATGGAATTTTTTTATATGAAAACTCAATCAAGTTATGGTCTAGAAATGGTACTCTAGCTTCTACTGAAGTTTGCATAGTTGTTGTATCGACCCTCTGAAGCAGCCCCTTAACATGATAACGGTGAAAAAAATTAAATACATTATATTCATTTGAATTCTGCTGAAAGTCCTCCGATATTTTTTGATCAAAAAATTGTCTAAATTTATTTTTTGAATTTAAAACGTTATCTCTTAAATCTCTAGGAACATATTCATATAAACTTATAAAGTAATCATAAAAATTATTGTGCTTATTGTTATTATTATAAAAATCAAAAGGACTTCTAAATATTTTACCATATCCTCCCATTAATTCGTCTGCCCCCTCACCAGAAAGTACAACTGTAATTTTCTCTTTTAGTTCTGTAGACATTTTTGCTAAAGGAATTTCATTTGGGACTCCAAGTGGAGAATCCTTAAAGCAAATTAATTTATCCCAATAATTTAAATAATCTTCTTTAGTAATTACTATTTCATGATGATTTGTGTTAAATTTATCTGCAACAATTTTAGAATAATTAAATTCATTTAATTCTTTAAAACCGATAGTATAAGTATTAATTGCTGCTTTACTAGACTTGGAAGTTATTGCAGTAATAATACTCGAATCTAATCCACCACTTAAATAAGTACCTAATGAAACATCTGACACTAACCGATAGTTAATAGCCTTTTCAATTTCATTTTGAAATTTATTTAAAATTTCAATTTCATTATAAGAGCTCTCCTGGTTGAACGATTTTGGTAAATCCCAATATTTAAATTCATTAGTTTCTAGTTTTGAATTAATAGTTAAGATTGTTCCTGATTCAATCTGATAAATATTTTTAAAAAAAGTAAAAGGTTCACGCACATATCTGTTACTTAAATATTCATCAATTGCATTTTCTTCGAAAATAGCCTCAACTAATCCACTGGACAAAATACCTTTAATTTCTGATGAAAAAATAAAATTCGCTCCATCATTAAAATAATATAATGGTTTTATACCTAACCTATCACGAACTAAAGTTAAAGAGTTGTCTATTAAGTCGTATACAGCAATAGAAAACATACCATTGGCTATTTTTAAAAACCAGTCTAGTCCATTTTCTTTTATTGCAGCTAATATTACCTCAGTATCAGAAGAAGTTTTAAATTTATAACTAATTTTTTCTTTAATTTCTTTGAAATTATAAATCTCGCCATTAAAAACAATTGTAAAACGATTACAACTTGAGGACATTGGTTGATTAGAAACATCTCTAACATCTATTATACTCAAACGTCTATGACCTAATGCAATTGTTTTTTTTATATAAATCCCAGACGAATCTGGTCCTCTATGTGCAATAGAATCATTCATAGAATTAATTCTTTGTTTTAGTTTTTCATCTTTAGTTAAAGAAAATATACCTGAAATTCCACACATTTTTTTTATTAAGTTTTTTTAAATCTATTATTAAATTATAATTGTGACATCATAAAATTAAGTAAACAATTCATTTACAAGAATAATACGTCATGTATTTTTGAAATATTAAAAGAAAAGTTATTGTTTTTAATTTCTAAAGGATGAATTGCTCCAAATTTCAAACTCTTACAGTTAATATCATTTACAACAGGTATAACATCTAGTAATAAACTTTCATAATAACGATAAGTCCATTTGAAATCTCCAGGAGGACAAAAACAATATTTATAATTAGATAATAATTCATAGTACGATTGATCCCAATATTTATTATCAGCTTGTCTACCTCTCTTAGAATTAATTATATGAACACTCGATCCATTTAATTCATTAAACCCTATTAAAAGAACAAACGATTTTATAAAATCTCTTTTATCTAGTTTCCATAAAAACCTGAGTATTATAAAAAATCTCTTAGGGGTTATTAAACCTATGAACAATACTTTATCAATTTTTTTATGTTTTTTAAAATTTAATATTAACTTTGGAAAGATTAAATTTTTTGAATGATTATCGATATTTGTTAATGGCTTTGCATGATCAATTGTTACATATATATTTTTTGGATTATCTAAAACATCACTGGTTATTAAATTCGGAATTAATTGCTTTATTCTACTTAAAAATAGTTCTGTTTTATTAGTTATCAGAAATGTATAATCCTTTTGATGTTTTTCACAATAAGATAAAACGGCTAAAAAACTTTGAATTTTATTGTCTGGGCAATTAAATATTATCTGTTTCATAGTTTTTTTTATATTTTATAAAATCACGATGTTCTTTATTGTACAAAATGTCCGAAGGCAACTTTTTAAACCAACCTAAAGTTAATTTTAAACCCTCAGAACGATCAACTTTAGGTTCCCATTTCAATAACTGTTGAGCCTTAGTTATATCAGGTTTTCTTTTTAAAGGATCGTTAATTGGTAATTCGGAATAAACAACCTTTTGATCAGTACCTGTCAAATTAATAATTTCTTCTGCAAATTGGCTAATGGTTATTTCATTAGGATTTCCAATGTTTATTGGAAATGAATAATCACTCATAAGTAATTTATGTATGCCGTCTATAAGATCATCAATATAACAAAATGATCGAGTTTGAGATCCATCACCAAAAACAGTAAGGTTCTCTCCCCTCAATGATTGACCAATAAAAGCGGGTAAAACACGTCCATCATTTAATCTCATTCTTGGACCATATGTATTAAATATTCTAACTATTCTAGTTTTAACACCATGGTATGTGTGATATGCTGTTGTGATAGCTTCCATAAATCTTTTGGCTTCATCATAAACACTTCGAGGTCCTACAGGATTTACATTCCCATAATAATCTTCAGTTTGCGGGTGTACAAGAGGATCACCATAGACTTCTGAAGTTGAAGCAACTAAAATTGTAGCATTTTTTTTTAAAGCCAAACCCATTAAATTATGAGTACCTAAAGAACTTACTTTTAGAGTTTGTATTGGGATTTTCAAATAATCAATTGGTGATGCAGGCGAGGCAAAATGTAAAATATAATCAAGGTCTCCATCAATATTAATTGTTTCACAAACATCCTGGTTATAAAAAGTGAAATTAGAGTGATTTATTATTTCTCTTAAGTTTTCGATATTACCGGTAATTAAATTATCCATACCAATCACCTTGAAATTTTTTGAGATATATTTTTCACACAGGTGAGATCCAACAAAGCCTGCAGCTCCCGTAATAAGTATTTTTTTCATAAAATTAAGATTTACCTGTTCCAAAATAATTAAACCCAATTGATTGAAATTTATTCTTTTCAAGAATGTTTCTACCATCAAAAATATTTGCTGGCTTTATAGATTTCTCAAAAATCAGATTCCAATCATAATCTATGAATTCATCCCATTCAGTTACTATCGCAATAGCATGTGAGTCTTTACAAGCATCATATGGGTTCTCAAAATATTTAAGAAGCTCTTCGTTTTCTGACTCTAATCTTGAATTTAGGTAGTTTATATCATTAAAAATTTGTTGTTTGTTAACTTTTGGGTCGTAGACAGAAACAATTGCCCCCTCTTCAATCAATTTGTCTGCTATATAAATTGCTGCAGACTCTCTTGTGTCGTTAGTGTCTTTCTTAAAAGCCCAACCAAAGAGTGTAATTTTCTTTCCCGAGACAGTTCCAAAGAGGTTTTTTATGATTTTTTTAGCAAACCTAGCTCGTTGATAGTTATTCATTTCTACAACTTGCTCCCAATATTCAGCTACTTCATTTAATCCTAATGATTTTGAAATATAAACTAAATTCAAAATATCTTTCTGAAAACATGAACCTCCAAAGCCAACGGAAGCATTTAAAAACTTAGAGCCAATTCTTGAATCAGCACCGACTGCTTTTGAAATCTCTTCGATGTTGGCTTCAGTAACTTCACATAGTTCGCTAATAGAGTTTATTGAAGATACTCTTTGTGCCAAAAATGCATTCGCCACTAATTTTGAAAGTTCTGATGACCAGACATTAGTTTTAATTATTCTTTCTTTTGGGATCCAATTCGCATAAATGTCCACTAGTTGATTGATCGCTTTTTGTCCTTCTTCAGTCTCTCGACCTCCAATGAGTACTCTGTCTGAATTAAATAAATCTGCAACAGCTGTTCCTTCTGCCAAAAATTCTGGATTAGATAAAACATCAAACTTTACTCCATTGCCTGTACTATCTAAAATAATTTGTATTGTTTCAGCCGTTCTAACCGGAAGAGTGGATTTTTCGACAATAATTTTATCTGTTTTTGCGACTCTAGCAATTTCTCTAGCACACAACTCAACATACTTTAGATCTGCCGCCATTCCTTTTCCTTCACCATAGGTTTTAGTTGGGGTGTTAACAGCAATAAAAATCATTTCTGCTTTTTCAATAGCATTATCTACATCGGTTGAGAAAAATAAATTTCTGCCTCTAGCTTCAGCAATAACGTCATCCAGACCAGGTTCATATATAGGAAGCTTAGACAGGTCCTCATTGTTCCAGGCCGCAATGCGTTCTTTATTAAGGTCAACAACTGTAACATTAATATCAGGACATTTTAAGGCAATAACAGCCATAGTAGGTCCACCTACATATCCTGCTCCAATACAACAAATATTCTTAATCATTATTATTTAATTTTATTTGATTTAATATACTTTGCTTTTTTTGAAAAGTTTTTTTTTTGAAAAAAAATTAAAATACAAATTATTATTTTTTTTACGCCTAAGCTTTCTAAATTGTACTTAAACACAACTAGATTATTTTGATAAATTTCTTGTACCAATCAATAAATTTAGGAATTCCAAAATTTAAGTTTGTATCAGGGTTATAACCATAATCTTCTTTTAAAGCAGATATATCAGCCCATGTTTTTGGAACATCTCCTGGCTGATTTGGTCGCATTAAT
>Ga0206130_10003607_pt1 | contig 19995 bp, 17 predicted proteins | sample Helgoland_Spring_9_FD_148637 | JGI IMG/M metagenome (GOLD analysis project Ga0206130, IMG submission 148637) | Pelagic subsurface seawater microbial communities from Kabeltonne, Helgoland, North Sea - Helgoland_Spring_Bloom_20160512_1 | ecosystem: Environmental > Aquatic > Marine > Epipelagic ... | reverse complement strand
ATTTAAAGTAACCAACATCTTAATTGTAATTATTCGATATTTTGGAGGCACTAAACTTGGAATTGGAGGGCTTATCAATGCCTATAAAACTACAGCTAAATTAAGTCTAGAAGCTAGTCAAATTAAGACTTTAGATATTCTAATTTTATGTAAACTAAGTTTTGATTACAAAGACATCAGTAAAGTCATGCGTGTTATAAAAAAACAGCAACTAATTATAAAGTCTCAGCGTTTAGAAATGGAGTGTGAGGTATTAGTTTTAGCAAAAAAAATCAACTTAAAAAGCTTTACAAAGTCAATGCAAGCCTTTCATTTAATTAAAGTTGAAATTTTGAACGATTAAATTTGCAGTTCGTCTAAAATATATTTCGGACAACGCATCGGAAAATTAGATTTCATGTTAATAAATGCTAATTTAGTGTTCGCTGTAGTTAGTAATTCACCGCTAGAATTATGAATTTCATAATTAAATTCAATTGAAGCCGTTGGACGCTTTAAAAGTGTAGTATAAACAGTTATAATATCTCCGTAAATAGCTGATTTTAAGTACTTTAAACTCATTGAGACGACGGGGAGCATCACATCATTAGCCTCCATTTCTTTGTAGGAGACCCCAATAGCATCAAGCCAATCTAAACGCCCTATTTCCAGATAATTAGCATAATTTCCATGGTAAACAACCCCCATTTGATCAGTTTCGCCGTATCTAACTTTTATTTTTGTTTGATGTGTGTTCATTTAAATAAATTTTATAATTAAACATGAGAAAAAAAAATTAAATATTCACTTCAATTCCATTTTTTTTTTAAGAATTTTGTTCACATATTTGTATGTAGATAAAACAACTAGAATATCCCCCACAAATTCAAATTGCTTTAATTCTAACTAACCAAAATAATAACTAATGAACATAAGTGCTCAAACGGTTTGGGAAAACTGTCTAGACTTCATCAAAGACAACATCCAGCCACAAGCTTACAAAACGTGGTTTGAGCCTATTCTAGCTGTTAAACTTGACAACAAAGCATTAAGCATACAAGTTCCTAGTAAATTCTTTTATGAATGGCTAGAGGAGCATTATGTAAAAATTTTAAAAGTTGCTCTAACAAAAGAGTTAGGGGCAAATGCAAAATTAGTGTACATCATTAAGATGGAAAACACTTACGGCAACAAACAACCATTTACAGAAAAAATACCTAGTTCAAATCGTTCATCAGTATCGTCTCAACAAGCTGATATTCCACTCAAAAATAAAAACCCAGAATTAAAGAATCCATTTATAATCCCTGGAATTAGAAATGTCAAGATTGAATCACAACTCAACCCAATTTACACATTTGAAAATTTTTTAGAAGGGGATTCTAACCGTCTTGCACGTAATGCCAGTATAGCAGTTGCGAACAAGCCTGGAGGTACTTCTTTCAATCCTTTGTTAATATTTGGTGGAGTTGGTTTAGGAAAAACACACCTAGCACATGCTATTGGAGTGGAGATAAAAGACAAATACCCTGAAAAAACAGTGCTCTACATCTCTGCTGAGAAATTCACTCAACAATATATTGAGTCTGTAAAGAAAAACAACAGAAATGATTTCATTCATTTTTATCAAATAATCGATATTTTAATTATAGACGATGTTCAATTCCTTTCTGGAAAATCAGGAACACAAGACGTATTTTTCCATATCTTTAACCACTTACATCAAAATGGGAAACAAGTTATTTTAACTAGTGATAAAGCACCTGTTGACATGCAAGATATTGAGCAACGACTTTTATCTCGTTTTAAATGGGGGCTTTCTGCTGAACTTCAAAAACCTGATTTTGAAACTCGTGTCTCAATAGTAAAAAACAAACTGTACAGAGACGGTGTTGAAATGCCCGAAGATATTATTGAATATTTAGCTAAACATATTTCTACTAATATTCGTGAACTAGAAGGCGCCATTATTTCCTTAATCGCTCAATCATCTTTTAATAAAAAAGAAATTACACTTTCACTAGCAAAGGATATTGTTGAGAAATTTGTTAAAAATACCAAAAGAGAAGTCTCAATCGACTACATCCAAAAGGTGGTGTCAGATTATTTCCAAATGGACATTGGCACTTTACAATCAAAAACTAGAAAACGTCATATCGTACAGGCTAGACAATTAGCTATGTTTTTTGCTAAAAAATTCACAAAAGCATCATTGGCTAGTATTGGGTCTCAGATTGGAAAACGTGATCATGCTACCGTCCTTCATGCTTGTAAAACAGTTGACAATCTTTCTACAACTGACAAACAATTTAGAAAATATGTTGAAGATTTAACAAAGAAATTGTCTGTGTAATTTTTTATTTACAATACGCGCACCTCAATAATTCGAATTTATGAACAAATACTTTTCTAAAAATTAGATATTATTAGGGATAGTCATACTTCTTATCATAAATGTCTTAATCATTTCATTAAAATAGCTTCAGTAAAATTTTATTATAGCTAAAAAAAACTTTAAAATCAATCATTCAATTAACTAATAATTCTAAATGACTGGTAAACTATACTTAATCCCAACAGGCTTAGGAGACGGTGCTCCTTTAGAAATAATTCCAATTTCAATTAAAAAAATAATTGAGAGTATTGATGTATATATTGTTGAAAACGAAAAGTCAGCACGGAAGTTTATCAAAACTATTAGCTCTGGTAAATCTCAATCTAGCCTAACCCTATTTAGCTTAAATAAGTTTACAGATCCCATGGAAATACCTTCTTTTTTAGAGGAATGCTATGAAGGGAATAATATTGGACTACTTTCAGATGCCGGATGCCCAGGAATAGCTGATCCTGGTGCCGAGGTTGTAAAAATTGCTCATAAAAAAAACATTAAAATCATTCCTTTGGTCGGACCTTCCTCAATCTTATTAGCAATGATGAGCTCTGGAATGAACGGTCAAAATTTTGCTTTTAATGGATATTTACCAATTGAAAAAGCAGAACGCAAATCTAAGATAAAACAACTTGAAAAACGTTCTTTTGATGAGAACCAATCACAGTCATTTATTGAAACTCCTTACCGAAATAATAGTATTCTAGAAGACTTACATAAAACACTTAGTTCAGATACCAAAATTTGCGTCGCATGTGACCTAACCTTACCAACAGAGTACATCAAGACTCAAACAGCAAAACAATGGAAATATTCAAAGCTAGATTTCCATAAACGTCCCGCAATTTTTATTATCCATAAATATTAACAAAGACTAAAAGCTAGGCTTTTTTTCTGGAGTCACAAATGAAGTATCAAAACCTGCAAATTTATGCATGTAATAAGAAATATCTGTTCCATAGGCATCTTTAAAGTCTTTGGAACCATAACTTCTTAAATAGCGTTTAACATTTCCAGGCCCAGCTAAATGAGCAGAGGCTAAAATTCCTGATTCTGTAACAATAACTCCATTAATTTCTGACCCTGTAAACCTATTTATTTCTAGTGTTAACTTCCATTTATTTCTTTTTGTGTTTGCTAAAAATGCTTTTTCTTGTAATTCAGGACTATTTAAAAAAAGATTTAGATTATAAATTCCTAAAGTTTTCAAAGTAGATGATCCAAACTGAAACTTGCCCAAATAACCAAATGTATTTACAGCGTTATACCTACCCCTAGATTCCTTAAAAGCTAGAGCTTCTTTAAAAGCAACATAAGAGTTTTCTAAAAAGGGAAGCTTTGTATTTGGATCTGGTGCAACAACTTTAATAACATCAAAGTTATAGTTAAGTATTTCTTTAGAAAAATAAAACTCAATAGAGTCGTTTTTCGGAGTAGGAGAAAATGCAATAAATAGACTGAAAAAAGTTACAATTAGTATCGTGCGATTAAGAATGCGATATGAAATCATTAAATTATAATTTAAAACCTCTATGTTAAAATAAAAACAGTGCAAATATAGGTAAATTTACAATATATTGATTTTGAGTGTTTTATGTTATTTTTGGATTCCCTTTCGAGTTAAATATAACTGGTATGCTTTTGCGTTTCTGTTGTGACCGCTTAGAGTATTAGAAAACTTATGAAAGCCAGGTTTTTCAGCGTCTGCTGCAAAGAAATAATAGGAATGTATTTCGTAATTTAATACGGCGTTAATAGCTGATAAATCAGGCATCGCAATAAGCCCAGGCGGCAAACCTTTGTACATATAGGTATTATAGGGAGATTTAATTGATTTGTGTTTATTTAAAACACGTTTGATGATTGTATTTTTATAGTAGGGTAACTGATACGCAGCAAATTTAATTGTAGGGTCGGCTTGAAGAGGCCAACCACCATTTAAACGATTAATATATACTCCTGCAATACGGCCTTGTTCGGAGACTTGCTTAGACTCTTCATGCACAATAGAAGCTAAAACCAACACTTGTAAAGGATTAAGTCCGATATTTTTTGCTTTGCTTAATCTTTCTTTGTTCCAATAGTGTTTAAATTCTTTCAACATTCTAGATCTAAATGTTATTGCCGAGGAATTCCAGAAAAACTCATAGCTGTTAGGTAAATACATTGCAAGTGCGTTTTCATTAGTAAACCCATTCGCTTCTAAAAACTCTGGATCTGAAAAAACCATAAGTAAATCGGAAGTATTTGCTTCAATTTGGCTCGAAATTCTAGTTGCTAAATCTGCTAGAGAATGCTGGTTATTAAACGAGATTTTTATTGGAAGATTACGACTTCTTATAGAGTTGATGATATCATTATTAGTCATCCCTTTGGAGATAAGAAAGCGTCCAGCTTTAATATTATTTGTATATTTTTTGTGCTTGGCCAAAACTTCAAATGATTCTATATCCTTAAGCAAAGGTTTTAGGTCCGCTTTTACATCTGAAAAGCTTGCATTTGTAGCTACAAAAATATAGGCTTCTTTAGAATTGAAATTTGTATTCGGCACTAACATAACTGAATAAATGTGGTAAGAAAAAATTCCTGATCCTATCAACCCGAACAATACAATGACAGCTGCTATTTTTTTAAAGTACATAATTAATTAATTGAAATAAATATTCATTTTTAAAAACTCCTTTGTAATATCTCCATTCTTTCTTAATACCAACTTTCGTAAATCCAACAGACTCAAATAAGCAAATACTTGCGAAATTATCTTCCAGTACATTACAATACAGTTGGTGAATAAATAATTTATCAAAACTATATTTCACCAATAAATTTAGAGCATCTTTCCCATAACCTTTTTGACGATACATTTCAATTAAAACTATGCTGACGCCCGCTCGCTTATTATATGCATCATAATCAAAAAGGTCAATAAACCCCATGGGCTCATTTGCTTTAGAAATAATCAATAACCTTAATTGAGTTGTTTCTTGAATGTCTCTTTGGGCTGTATCTAAGTAATTACGAAGCACTTCTTTTGAAAAAGTTTTTTGAGTTTGACTTAGTTCCCATAAGGATTTATTATTTTCTAGTGAATACAAAAAAGCTAAATCTTCAAATTTAAGAGATCGTAAATTAATAAGATCTCCTTGCAAAGCTACCATTGTAAAGTCCCTTCAAAAACCTGTGCTGCGGGGCCACAAAGCCAAACATTAGAATATGCCAAAGACGAAGGTTTAAATTTTATAATTAAATCACCCCCTTGCGTCTTTATATTTATGACCTCAGAACTTGATTGACCAGAATGATACATTGCTAAGGCAACAGCTGTGGACCCTGTACCACAAGACAAAGTCTCAGCTTCTACTCCACGTTCATAAGTACGAACAGCAAACGTATTCATGTTTATTTTTTTGGCAAAATTAACGTTAATACCACTAGATTTAAAAGGTTTACTGTAACGAACTAAAGCACCTTCAGATGCCATATCTAGTGAATCTAGGTTTGATTTTAGAGATACGTAGTGCGGAGATCCTGTATCAAGGACAAAATAGTCATCTTTTGAAGAAATATTTAGCACATCTTGCATCTTAAGCTCAACATATCCGTTGTCATATACTGCTAAATGTGGTCCATCAATCGCAGAAAAATGAGCATCTCTTTCTACAATTCCTAAAAAATTAGCAAAAGCAACAATACACCGACCGCCATTACCACACATACTACTTTGTTGACCATCTGCATTAAAATACACCATTTTAAAGTCATATTTTGAATCAGACTCTAGCAAAATAAGACCATCTGCACCAACCCCAATTCGGCGATTACATAAATGAGTAATTAATGACGAATTGTTTGTATCAAAACTTGAAGACCGGTTATCGATCACGATAAAATCATTTCCAGTACCTTGATATTTAAAAAATGTTAGATTAGACATACAAAACAAATATAAGAATATTTAACATTAAAATAAGCTGTTAAAACGTCGTTAAAATTGTTATGTGGATTTAATAAAAAAGTAATTTTATGTTAAATGTTAATTACCCTAAACATATTGTTATGAAAAAAATTATATCAGTTTTATTAGCTTCAACGTTAGGTGGTGTGATAACCCTAAGTTCCTATAAACTATTTATTGAAAAAAACATCCCTAACGATGTCGTAAAAAAACAAGCATTAAGCACAATATCAGTTGTTGAAAAAAACTATGCAAACTCAACAGAAGAAACTATAAATTTTATTTCTGCTGCTGACAAAACATTACCAACAGTCGTCCATGTAAAAAATACTACTACAAGTAAAGGATATACTAGCTATGAAGACTTATTCTTTGGTCGTTCTCAGCAACGTGAACAAATAGGTACTGGATCAGGGGTCATTATTTCGTCTGATGGTTATATCATAACCAATAACCATGTAATTGAAGGGGCACAATCAATTGAAATTTCTACAAATGACAATAAAACTTACACAGCTGAGTTAATTGGAACTGACTCTAACACTGATATCGCATTGTTAAAAATTGAACCTTCTGAAACTTTGAAATACCTGACATTTGGAGATAGTAATATGGCTAAAGTAGGAGAATGGGTGTTAGCCGTTGGGAATCCTTTCAACCTGACTTCTACAGTTACTGCTGGGATAATTAGTGCTAAATCAAGAGATTTATCTGGACGAAATACACAATCATTTATACAGACAGACGCGGCTGTAAATCCTGGCAATTCTGGGGGTGCGTTAGTAAATGCAAATGGAGAACTTATCGGAATTAACACAGCAATAACATCGAAAACAGGGTCCTTCATTGGATATTCATTCGCAGTACCTAGCAATATTGCTCGGAAAGTTATTGAAGACCTGATGGAGTTTGGAAATGTCCAGAACGGAATTCTTGGAGTTATTGGTGGTGAACTAAATAGTAAAAACTCCAAAGAATTTGGCGTAAATGAAACCGAGGGATTTTATGTGAGTGACATTCAAAAAGGAACAGGAGCAGATAAAGCTGGAATTAAAAAAGGGGATATTATACAAGGAATTGATGGAATAACTATTTCTAAGTTTTCTGATTTAAAAGGTTTTTTAAATACTAAAAACCCAAATGATATTGTTGAAGTTGAGGTCTTAAGAGGTAATAATAAAATAAGTTTAACAGTCATTTTGGAAAAAAGAACTACTATTGAAATTCCTATTATTGGGGCACTTCAGGAGCCTGAAAAAAAAGCACTAAAATCCGTCAATTTAGACTATGGACTAGAAGTTATTTCGCTTTCCGAAAATAACCGAAAAGACTGGGAATCTGATGGAATCTACGTGGGAAGTTTTGTAACTGAAATAAACGATATTAGCATTAGTTCTGTTAACGATGCACAAATGGCGCTAGAAAAATACTCAAATAAAGTAATAAGGCTATCCATCGTAAAAAATAACGGAGAAAAAGTAGTCTACAGATTTAGGTAAGTTTCTAAAAAACAATGTTTTAAATTAAATTATTTAAGATTATTTAACTTTAATTATTTTTTATGTAAAATTTACGAAAACGTTTGAGAAAACTTACTTTAGCATGGTTAATGTAAAACTCGAACTTTATGCCATTAAACCCTACGTATGATTCTGAAATTACTTTTCAATCTGACCGAATAAAATCTGCCGTTGAATTTATAAAAATTGTTAGCGATCTGTGGTATGACTACTCCATTGAATTAGTCTTGTTTAGAAATCAATTAATGGATAAAAATGTGAGTGAAATTTTGAAACTCCATGCTTATGCAGGGAATTTTGTAAACAAACCTATTTCAATCTTTGATTCAGTAGATATGGCTCAAGCAATTAAACAATTAAACTTACCAGCTTCAAAATTGGATATTGGTAAACTTTCTTTTGAATATCGCAAAGAAGACCTTATCAGTAGTAGTTTGTTTTCGTTTTTATCAAAAAAATTAAAAGGAGCTAAGCAGCAACCAAAAATAGAGCCAAAGGATGTCGTATTATACGGATTCGGACGAATTGGACGATTGGTTGCCCGTGAATTGATGATGAAATCAGCAAGTGGTAACCAATTGCGACTTAGAGCTATAGTAACTCGTGATAAAATTAGTTCAGAGACTTTAGAAAAACGAGCGGCATTGTTACGAAGCGATTCCATTCATGGTGACTTTCCTGGCACAGTTAGCACCGATAAGAACCTTCAAGCTTTAATTATTAATGGTATGACTGTTTTTATTATTTCAGCTAATAAACCAGAAAACATAGACTACACAACCTATGGAATAAATGAAGCCTTAGTTATAGACAACACTGGGGTGTTTAGAGGTCAGGATGCCTTAAAAAGGCACCTTAAATCAAAAGGAGCTAAAAAAGTATTACTTACTGCACCCGGCAAAGGCATTCCAAATATTGTTCATGGAGTAAATCATTTGGAGTACTCGCCCAATACTACAGACATTTTTTCTGCAGCTTCATGTACAACAAATGCAATCACTCCAATATTGAAAGTTGTTGAAGATAATTGTGGTATCATTCATGGACATCTTGAAACTATTCATGCATACACAAATGATCAAAACCTAGTCGATAATATGCATTCAAAATACCGAAGAGGGCGTGCGGCAGCACTTAATATGGTCATTACAGAAACTGGAGCGGGTAAGGCTGTTAGTAAAGCACTTCCGTCTTTGGAAAATAGACTAACTTCAAATGCTATCAGGGTCCCAGTTCCAAATGGAAGCTTAGCAATCTTAAATTTACAAATTAAAAAGAGTGTCACTTTAAATAAAATAAATAATTTAATAAAAGGTGCTGCTCTTTCTGGAAATTTAGTTGAACAAATAAAATACGAATTAAATAACGAACTAGTCTCTAGTGATATCGTAGGGTGTACTGCTCCCGCAATCTACGATAGTAAAGCCACTATTGTAAGATCAGACGGAAAAAATATAATCATTTACATATGGTATGACAATGAATTTGGGTACAGTCATCAAGTCATACGCTTGGCAAAATACATTGCCAAAGTAAGGCGCTTCACATATTATTAAAGTTTACAATTTGTTATATTTGTAACTTAAACTTATCCAATGCGCATTGATATTATTACTGTTCTACCAGAACTAATTAAGAGTCCATTTGAGGCCTCTATACTAAAGCGTGCCATTGAAGCTGGACTTGTAAGTGTTCACTTTCACAATTTACGAGATTACACTGCTGATAATTATAAATCTATTGACGACACCCAATTTGGTGGTGGTGCAGGAATGGTCATGATGATTGAACCTATAGATAAGTGTATTTCTAAATTAAAAAAAGAGCGCGACTATGATGAAGTTATTTACATGACTCCAGACGGACAAACGCTTAATCAAGGCCTCGCTAACCAACTCTCAATGAAGGGTAACATAATTATACTCTGCGGACACTATAAAGGAGTTGATCAACGGGTGCGCGATCATTTTATTACGAAAGAAATTTCCATTGGAGACTATGTACTCTCAGGTGGAGAATTGGGTGCTGCGGTGCTTTGTGATACTGTTATTCGTCTAATTCCAGGTGTTCTAGGAAACGAAACATCTGCATTGACTGACTCATTTCAAGATGGGTTATTAGCACCACCTATATACACACGACCGAGAGATTATAAAGGATGGAAGGTTCCAGATGTGTTATTAAGTGGCAACTTCCCAAAAATTGAAAAATGGCGTGAGCAACAAGCGTATGAACACACAAAAATTAGAAGACCCGGGCTATTGAATGACTAATATTTAATGAGAAACAAAACTTTTAGTACAATAAGGTTTCTTCTTTTCACTTTTTACTTATATTTGCACCCAAATTCGGATTAACCTCTGGCGATAATCGTGGATGTTGTTTCGAAAAAACACAAAATCAAATAAAATGGAATCCTTAATTAAATTTGTTCAAGAAGAATTTGTAACAAAAAAAGACTTTCCAGAATTTGCAGCTGGTGATACCATCACTGTTTATTACGAAATTAGAGAAGGCGAAAAAGTACGTACACAGTTCTATCGAGGGGTTGTTCTTCAAAGAAGAGGCTCAGGAAGTTCTGAAACATTTACTATCAGAAAAATGTCTGGTACAATAGGTGTTGAACGTATTTTCCCGGTAAACTTACCAGCTTTACAGAAAATTGAAGTCAACAAACGCGGAAAAGTAAGAAGAGCTCGTATCTTTTACTTTAGAGAACTTACCGGTAAAAAAGCTAGAATTAAAGAAAGAAGACGTTAGTCATATTTAAATCAAAAAAGCCCTAATAACTTTAGGGCTTTTTTTAGACCTAGATTGCAAACGGTTTAATTGAATATTATTTTGATATAATACCATTGAAATTATTGATCATTTAAAGATTTAAATTACCTCAAAAAATCATTCCAATTTCATATATTTACGTCCCAATTATCTAAGGTTAAAAGCCGATTAAACAAAAGAAAAACTAAACTTTATTTAGCCCATAATGGCAAACATAATTTATACTATTACCGACGAAGCACCAGCACTTGCAACACGTTCATTTTTACCAATAGTTAAATCATTTCTAAAAAGCTCTGAGGTAAATATTGACACAAAAGATATCTCTCTAGCCTCCCGTGTTCTTTCAAGCTTTCCAGATTTCCTTTCTGAAGGTCAAAAAGTAGAAGACGCTTTAGCTGAACTTGGAATGATAGTTACAAAACCAGAAGCCAACATTATTAAGCTTCCTAATATTAGTGCTTCAATGCCACAGCTAAAAGCGGCTATTGATGAATTACAATCTCTTGGTTTTGGAATCCCAAACTACCCAGAAAACGCTAAAAGTAAGGAGTTAAAATCTATTAAATCTCGTTACGATAAAATTAAAGGAAGTGCAGTTAACCCTGTGCTTAGAGAAGGTAACTCGGACCGTAGAGCGCCAAAGGCAGTGAAGAATTATGCTAAGAAAAACCCACACAGCATGGGTGCTTGGTCTAAAGACTCAAAAACACATGTAGCGACAATGACTGAAGGAGATTTTGCTCACAATGAAAAATCTGTAACAGTCTCAAATGCTACTGTCGTTAGTATTGTTCATATAAGTTCCGATAACATAACTACCGAATTAAAATCAAACATCCCTATACTAGAAGGTGAGATTATTGATGCAACAGTCATGAATCTTCAAGCGCTAAAGTCTTTCTTAACATCAGAAATAAAAGACGCTAAAGACAAAGGCGTTTTACTGTCGCTTCACATGAAAGCTACAATGATGAAGGTTAGTGACCCTATTATTTTTGGTCATGCAGTAAAATTATTTTTTTCTGACGTATTTAAAAAACATCAAGTTCTCTTTGATGAAATTGGAGTAAATACTAATAACGGCTATGGTAATGTTTTGGAAAAAGTAGCCGAACTAGAGACAGAAAAACGTCAAGAAATTGAAGCTGATTTCGAAGCTGCCTTAGCGAATGGCCCAGGTTTAGCAATGGTTAATTCTGACAAAGGCATTACCAATCTACACGTACCTAGTCATGTAATTATAGACGCGTCAATGCCTGCTATGATTAGGACCTCGGGACAAATGTGGAATTCAAAAGGAGAGGCGCAAGATACAAAGGCGATCATCCCTGACAGTAGTTATGCAGGAATATATACAGCAACTATTGATTTCTGCAAACAAAATGGGGCCTTTGATCCAACAACAATGGGAACAGTTCCTAATGTTGGATTAATGGCTCAAAAAGCAGAAGAATACGGATCACATGATAAGACTTTTGAAATTGAATCAAAAGGACGCGTTGATGTAATTGACAACAAAGGAGTTGTTTTAACCTCACATGAAGTAGACAAAGGTGACATCTGGCGAATGTGTCAGGTAAAAGATGCTCCAATTCAAGACTGGGTAAGGTTAGCGGTAACCAGAGCAAAAGCTTCGAACATTCCAACCATCTTCTGGTTAGATTCTACAAGAGCGCATGATGCCGAACTTATCAAAAAAGTGGAGACATACCTTAAAAAACATGACACTAGTGGTTTAGAACTTCAAATACTAGCTCCTATTGATGCGACTCATTTTACACTTTCAAGGTTAAAAAATGGAAAAGACACAATTTCTGTCTCTGGAAATGTTTTAAGAGATTATCTTACCGATTTATTTCCAATTCTTGAAGTTGGAACAAGTGCAAAAATGCTTTCTATTGTACCTCTGATGAACGGCGGTGGATTATTTGAAACAGGTGCTGGAGGTTCAGCACCAAAACATGTTCAACAATTTATTAACGAAAATCACTTACGATGGGATTCTTTAGGAGAATTTTTAGCGCTAGCCGTGTCTCTTGAACATTTTAGTAAAGTAAACAACAACCCTAAAGCAGCTATTCTTAGTGAAGCTTTAGACCTTGCAACTGAAAGATTACTTGATGAAAAAAAATCTCCCTCAAGGCGTGTCAAAGAAATTGATAATAGAGGAAGTCATTTTTATCTTGCACTTTACTGGGCAGAGGCCATTTCAAAACAAGAAAAAGACACTGAACTAAAGTTAGAATTCACAACTATTGCAACAGCACTTTTAGAAAATGAATCCACTATCATTAAAGAATTAAATTACGTTCAGGGTAAAACTGTAAATACTGGTGGATATTATCTTCCAAATACTGATAAAACAGATTTAGCGATGCGACCAAGCATAACGTTAAACAATATTTTAGCTAACTAAATTGATAACTAATCTTTTGTTAAAAGCACCTTTTAAGGTGCTTTTTTATTTTATTTTTGATTGTTAATTTAATCAAATGAAACGCCTAATATTTTCTATACTGTTATGTGCCAACTTTTATGGAACCTCACAGGATCTATTTACACTAAGCGGAACCGTTTTTGAGAATCAAGGAAACGAAACTCTAATTGGAGCTAATATCATAATTGATGAATTAAAGACCGGAACGATATCTAATGAGTACGGCTTCTATTCAATTACATTGACTAAGGGTGTTTATGAGTTCACAATCAGTAATGTAGGTTGTTTAACCATAAAGGAAACCATAATATTAGATAAAGATATAATTAGGGATTTTACACTTTTGGAAGCTACCGAAGCTTTGGAAGAAGTTTTAATAGAAACTAATATTGAATCCTTAAATATTAGAACCCCCCAAATGAGCGTTAACTCATTGACAGCTTCCTCTATTAAACAGATTCCAGTTGTATTTGGAGAAGCAGATGTAATCAAGGCTATAACTCTTTTGCCTGGCGTTTCTAGTGGTGGTGAAGGTGCTGCAGGATTTAACGTTAGAGGCGGTGCAGCTGACCAAAACTTAATTTTACTTGATGAGGCAACTATCTTTAACTCCTCACATTTATTTGGATTATTTTCAGTATTTAATCCAGACGCCATTAAAAGTTTAAAACTATACAAGGGGGGTGTCCCGGCCAAATACGGAGGACGCGTTGCATCTGTTCTAGATATTTATCAAAAAGAGGGAAATAAAAACGAATTTAAAGCCAATGGCGGTGTGGGGTTAGTAGCTAGCCGCTTACTCCTTGAGGGTCCTTTAAAAAAAGGAGTTGGATCATTTTTACTAGGAGGACGTGCGACTTATGCTCATTTATTCCTACCACTTTTTGACGTGAATAACATTGCTTACTTTTATGATTTAAATACTAAGTTAAGTTACAAATTAAATAAAAAAAATAGTATCTATTTGTCAGCTTACTTTGGAAGAGATGTATTTAATGTTTCGAATAGTTTTGAAAACACATACGGGAATACTGTTGTTAATTTCAGATTAAATCATTTATTTAACGACAAACTATTCTCAAATTTATCACTTATATACTCCGATTATTATTATGGATTAAATTTAAATTTTGTGGGATTTGAATGGAACTCTGGTATTCAAAATATGAATATCAAATATGACTTTAATCAATATATCAACAACCGCTACAAACTTGAATATGGTTTGCATAGTACCTACTACCGTTTTAATCCGGGAGTTATTGGCCCAAATAGGTCAGATTCGGGAATAAATACAGAAGCGCTTACCAATAAATTTGCATTTGAAAATGCAATCTACTTAGATATCAAACATCAACTATCCGAACGACTGACTGTTAGCTATGGATCTCGATTAAGTTCTTTTTTGCGTCTCGGGCAAAAAGAACTAAACCTATATGAAAATAATCAAGCAGTAGGTTACAATACGGATCTACAACTCTACGAAGAAATTAATCCAATTGGGTCCGAAAGCAGTACCACTAATAAAGTTATAAAATCGTTTTTAAACTTAGAACCTAGACTAGCAATTTCTTACAAACTAGATGACAATACATCTCTAAAAACTAGTTATAATAGGATGACACAGTATTTACACCTGATTTCTAACACAAGCTCTCCTACTCCGTTAGATGTTTGGACTCCAAGTGGTAAATACATTCAACCTCAAATTTTAGATCAAATAGCTATCGGATATTTTAAAAGGTATAACAAATACGATTTAGAGATTGAAAGTTTTTACAAAAAAACCAAAAATAGAATTGACTACATTGATGGTGCTAACTTAATCGCTAATAAAGCAATTGAACAAGTACTTCTTAATGGACAATCTAGAGCATATGGTTTTGAATTATTATTTAGAAAAAATAAAGGGCGTTTTAAAGGATGGTTTGCATACACGCTTTCCAAATCGGAACAACAAACCAAAGGACTAAACGCTTCAGACCCTGGAATTAATAACGGAAACTGGTATAATACACCTTATGACAAAACTCATGACATATCAATCACTTCCAGCTATGACCTTTCTGATAAATGGAAATTAAATGCTAATTTCATATACCAAACAGGACAACCTACAACTTATCCAAATGGACAATATGAATACAACAATTTGATTGTCTCAACATTTGAATCTCGAAATTCAAGTCGTTTAGATGCTTATCATCGTTTTGATATTTCAGGAACATATACTCCTAAAAAAAATAAAGATAAACAATGGAAAGGTGAATGGGTGTTTAGCATCTATAACCTTTACAATCGGAAAAATACTCAGTCCTTAAACTTTAGAGAAAACCAAGATACAGGACAAAATGAAGCCCTCAAATTATCGTTATTTGGAGCCATAGGAGCCGTTTCATATAATTTCAAATTTTAGATTAATGAAAAATAATTTTATTTTACTATGTATTGGATTTCTAATAGCTGGCTGTGAAGAAGTCATCCAACTTGATTTACCAACCGATAGCCCTAGATTAGTTGTTGAAGCATCATTAAAGATGTCTCCAAACGAATCCATTACTCAAGAAATTAAACTCAGTTTGTCAGGTCCCTTTTACCAGGAAGAAAACCTAATAGTGTCTGAAGCTACATTAGAACTAATAGACCTTTCAAATAATATAGTTCACGAGTTTGAATACGATAATACAAATCTAGTTTATACGTTGCAGTACACCCCTGTTTTTGATACAGACTATAAAATCCGAATTATCTATGAAGAAGAAATCTATGAATCATCCATAGAACAACTCATGTATTCAGCGCCCATAGACACTATACTCCAAGGAAATAATACTTTATTTGGGGGAGATGAAAAGGAAGTTCTAATCTCTTTTACAGATAGTGAAGAGCGAGATGATTATTATTTATTTGATTTAGGTATGAATTTATTTCTAACTACTAAGGATGAGTTTTATCAAGGAAATGTATTTACGTTTTCCTATTTCTATGACGAACTAATCGCTGGGGACGAAATTAATATAGAAATAATGGGGATTGATGAAAGACATTTTAACTTCATGACGATCCTTATTGAACAGACACAAGAAGGTGGAAGGCCTTTTAATACTACACCATCAACAATACGTGGAAATATCACTAATATAACTAACCCTAACCACTACCCTTTGGGATATTTTAGACTTTCTGAAACATATAAAGCGAGTTTAATCTTAGAATAACACAAAAGTATTTCAAAAGTTATATTTTTGTGTATGGCTTTTACAAAAACTACTGAACAGGACTCTCATTACGACCATCTTGAAAAAATGTCTGTTGAAAAAATACTAACGACTATTAATAAAGAAGACTCTGGCGTAGCTGAAGCTGTTAAAATAGCAGTTCCACAGATAGAAGTATTGGTAAATCAAATTGTAGGTAAAATCAAGGATGGAGGACGTTTATTCTATATAGGAGCAGGCACAAGCGGACGACTAGGAATATTAGATGCATCTGAGTGCCCACCAACTTTCGGGGTGCCTCATGAAATGGTTATTGGATTGATTGCTGGAGGTGATGTGGCAATACGTAAAGCAGTTGAATTTGCAGAAGATGATAAGAACCAAGGATGGAAAGATTTAAAAGCACATTATGTTTGCGATAAAGATATCGTCATAGGGATTGCTGCATCAGGCACGACCCCCTATGTAATATCAGCACTTAAGGCATGTGCAAAAGCATCCATTATAACTGGCTGTATTACATGTAATAGTGGTAGCCCGCTTGCAATAGCCGCCAAATTCCCCATTGAAGTTGTGGTGGGACCAGAAGTAGTAACTGGAAGTTCTAGAATGAAAGCTGGTACAGCTCAAAAACTAGTTTTAAATATGATTACGACAACCGTGATGGTTAAGCTCGGACGAGTTAAAGGAAATAAGATGGTAGATATGCAGCTTAGTAATGATAAACTAGTCAATAGAGGTATTAAGATGATAAGAGAAGAGCTTAACGTTTCTGAGTCAGAAGCAAGTAATCTGTTAAAATCTTACAAAAGTGTTAGAAATGTAATAAATAACTATTCAAATGGAAACAACTAGAACAAACAAGCAATTGTTAGGTAAAGGTTTAAAAACAATGGGGATTACTTTGTTTCTAATGTTTTTGGGACCTACGACACTACATATAGGGTTTTCAAATCCTGACAAACCGCTTTACATACCATTAATTATAGCGGGAATATTAATATGCGGTACAGCTATTTACTTTGGATTTAAAGGAATTCAGATTATAATGAAAAGCCTTTTTGAAACTAAATAAATTTTTGGGACATTTAATTGTATCTTAATTAGGAATCCGTACATATTATTTATGCTTTAATCAAACAAAATTGGACCACACTTTTTAATTTATTTGTATATAATTATACTAAAAAAGCCTCGCTAATTACTTAGCGAGGCTTTAAATTTTAGAATTAAATTATAGTTTAATTCTTAATCACTCTGACTGTTTTAAGAGTGTTGTTAATTGACACTTGTACAAAGTAAGCACCTGTCTGTAATACAGACATATCTACTGTGCTATCCGTTGTGTTTGGCGTCGATCTAACAACTGCTTGTCCTAACATGTTATAAACAGTAATACTGTCAATAGAAGCTTGCGCTTTAATTGTCAATACGTTATTTACCGGGTTAGGGAAAAATGAGAATTGTGATTCTCCTAAATCTTCAAGTCCAAGAGAAGTGCCAGTAACTCCTAGATCATCAATATTTAATTGATTCATGTCTGAGACTGCATGATGTCTAAAACCTATATAAATAAGACTTCCTGATGCTGCAGAAATATCAAGTGAACGATCTGCCCAAACTCCACAAGCATCATTTGATGTGGTTTCATTAAAGGTAATAGAAGAATTTGTTAGGTTTTCTACAGTATTTTCTGTGCCAACGTAAACAGTATAGTTTTCTCCACACCAATTAGGGTCTAGTCCTCTTGCTCTCCATGTCATGGTTGCATCTGATACATTTGTCAAGTCTATTGGACCTATTATAAGCCAATTATCCGGAGTTAAGACTCCTGCTGTACTACTCCATGACTGCGAACCTGCGCTATAATTGTTCTGCACGCCATCTGCATCGTCGTTGTAGTCAGTATAAAACCAATAATTATTGTCTCCATCTGAATCAAAGAATGTATTACAATACCAAGACTCCGTATCATTGAAATCATTAAAATAAGGCAATGAATTGGTAGTACAAGACGTTGTTTGCCATGGGTCTGGTCCATCTAATCCATTATCAATCCAAGAATTGACAGTGCCGTCAGTACAAATTGATCTTATAGTAAAATAATAAAGTGATGCACTCTCTAGACCAGTTAAAGTAGCAGGAAATTCATTAAACGAGAATGTGGATGCTGTACCATCTCCTGGAGTGAAAGTAGATCCTAAATTATATTCAACTTCATATGAAGAAATAGAGGAATTATTTGTGCCATCAAAAGAAACACTATCACTACCCATATTCCATTGTGTAATACTTGGGTTTGGACAAGAACCACTTTCAGCGATAGAATCTAAAAACTTTGTATAACCGTATGGGTTAGGGGCACATGAACCTGTGTTTGTAAATGATAAAGTTTCCATAACAGGGATTACAAGACCTTCAGCCAACAATTGTCTTACAACTAACGTGGTAATGCAAGGAGACGAACCTGTTTGTCTATCTGTAAATGTCCTTATATTTTCTACAAGTGTTACATTAGTATAAATATCACCATTTGGCAAAGTAACATCACCTTCGGAAACAATTGTTGAATAACTCGAATCATCTCTAAATAAAGAAGGAGGACAATCAGTACATGAAAAAGGCTGATCAATCACAGAATCTGAGTAAGGAGAGTTTTCATTATTAAATGGAAAAGGAAATATTGACAAAGGTGGATCATAGGCTGTTGTAAAATTTATGGCACCACCTTGTTCACCGTGGTAGGTATATCCAGTTTCATCAAATCCAAGAAAAAAATAGCTGCCTGATTCAAATTTATAGTGCGTAGCAAGTGGGTAATTGGCTGAACTTGGAGCTTCTTGAGCTATCCCAAAAGATCCATTAACATCATATCCTTGAGTTGCGTCTGAAAAGTCCCAATCTCCTTCGTCTGAAAAGTTAAGTACATTATCAGTTTGAGTTATAACATAATTAAAACCATTAGCTGGAATATCAGGAAATGTTAAGTTCTGCGAAAAAGCTGTGCAAACTATTAAAAATAGTAGTAGAGTAATTTTTTTCATAATAATTTTTTAAGATTGTAAAACAAAAGTAATAAAAAAAACCAATAATTAAATAAAAATATTTTCAAGAAGTTCGTAAAGGACTACATATCATATAATTATAAAACAAAAAATCCCTAACAAATTAATGTTAGGGATTCTCAAAAAAGGCAGTGACCTACTCTTCCACAAGTGTAGTACCATCGGCGCTAATGGGCTTAACTTCTCTGTTCGGGATGGTAAGAGGTGAGCCCCATTGCAATAACCACCTTAGGGTTATTTGTAACCTTACTATTATTTATAGCTTGGTTACGGATTCCAGCCTAAAGCTGGACAATATCTTAACATATTGAAAATAAATACATGATGTCTTAGTAAATTTTGAGTAAACGTTATATAAAAAAACGTCCGTGCAATAAGCCTATGGATTATTAGTACTACTCGGCTATGACATTACTGCCTTTACACCTATAGCCTATCAACGTGGTAATCTCCCACGATCCTTTAAAGAAATCTCATCTTGTGGTGGGTTTCGCGCTTATATGCTTTCAGCGCTTATCCCTTCCCAACGTAGCTACCCAGCAGTGCTCCTGGCGGAACAACTGGTACACCAGAGGTTAGTCCATTCCGGTCCTCTCGTACTAGGAACAGATCCACTCAAATTTCTAACGCCCACTGTAGATAGAGACC
>Ga0206130_10003605_pt1 | contig 20000 bp, 24 predicted proteins | sample Helgoland_Spring_9_FD_148637 | JGI IMG/M metagenome (GOLD analysis project Ga0206130, IMG submission 148637) | Pelagic subsurface seawater microbial communities from Kabeltonne, Helgoland, North Sea - Helgoland_Spring_Bloom_20160512_1 | ecosystem: Environmental > Aquatic > Marine > Epipelagic ... | reverse complement strand
CAAAGCCATCACCCGGAGCCACTAAGACAGGCATCGGCGCTTAGCTCGTTTCGTCCAAAATCGCGAGGACGTCATCTTTGCCCTCGAGCTTGTCTGCCCTCAAACGCTTGATTTCGCGATTCATGCAATCCATTTCACGGCGCTGCGCTACAGCTTCTGCGCGTTGTTTGTGCTCGCGGATCCACTCCCAGAGAAAGCCAACCATAAGTCCAACGCCCACACCACCAAAAATAATAACGAACAGCGGCAAGTTGATCGAATACTCCATGCCCATCAGTCCTGCCAAATCTGCAGGCAACAATTCCAACATTACCATCTCGCGATTTGCGAGTGAAACACACACAAGCACCACCGCAATTGCGGCGAGCAAGAGGTACTTAAAATAACGCATGAATTACTTTCCGTTCAGCCGATCACGCAGCAATTTTCCAGTCTTGAAGAAAGGCACATGCTTTTCCTCAACAGGCACAGACTCACCTGTGCGCGGGTTACGACCGACGCGCGCATCACGCTTTTTAACAGAGAAAGCACCAAAGCCGCGCAGCTCTACCCGATCGCCGCGCACCATCGTTTCGGTGATTTCCTCAAAGACGGTATTTACGATACGCTCAACGTCGCGTTGATAAAGATGAGGATTTTCGTCAGCCAGTTTTTGGATCAACTCGGATCGTATCATTTAATAGTGCCCCCAGATTGCCGCGTCCCGCGTAGCAGCAAGAACGAATGGGTCAATTATATGCACTTTCGTGATTTGGAAAAGGGCCAAGCGTCAGATGAGTACAATTTGCCCTTGAGAAAAGCTATTTTTTCAACCAACTCCCGTTTTCAATGGCATGTTTCTTGGATTTCAGCCACAAAATCCGCGAAAACCGATTCGCAAACGACAGCAAGCAGGCTCCTTAAACCTCGCTAAGATGGATCGGCGAGGCGTTCCACTTCCACAGCTTCGTTCAAAAAGAGCTGGGGCGCGCAGGCTTCATTCACATCAATCGAGGATTTGACATATTGGTTTTCCAAATCTGCTTCGGTTCCGATCCAAGTGAACCTTCCTTCACAGGTCTCGCCATTGATGCGCGCGATTGTGACCGCTGCTCCGACTTCGATGCCCGTCTCTACGCGCGAGACAAGCTGCGTCACATTAACAAACACTTCGACCGCTTTCTCATGCGGCGCATAGATCTGCGCAGCGGACGCGCCTGCACTCACGCAATCACCAACCTTGGGATCAAATCCAAGCAATACACCATCGTATGGTGCGCGCAGGGTCAGCGCATCCAAACTAACCTGCTGTGATTGCACATCCAGCTTGCCAATCTCCAAGGCAATTTGCGCCCGTTTCTTCGCGGACACCGCATTGGCTTGCGTTTCGCTGGCCTGATCCGCTGCAAAAGTCGCATTCATCAAGCGGCTTTCCACAGCCTCCATCGCGGTTTCATTAAGCAATCCTCTGCGAAAGATCTTTTCATTGCGCGCGAATTCTTTACCCACCAGCTCTAGCTCTTGCGCACGCCGCTCAACGCTCGCTTGCGCCGCATCTATGGCCAGTTGACGTTCAAAAACTGCCGCTTCCAAATCTAGAACACGCGCCTCTGCAGTCTTCTGTTTAAGCTCCGCTTCGCTGGCATCCAATTCCACAAGAATTTGCCCAGCCTTGGCCACACCAGAGCGACGAACAGGTTCTGCAACAGCAACGATACAGCCCCCCTTCTCATAAGAAATCCCGGTGATCTCATCCGCAAAAACGGTGCCCGCTAAACGGATCGGATCAACAGCAGTGGTTTGTGCGGCCAGCGGCGTAGCACTCAATAGGCTGACAAGCACTGCACGTTTGATCAGCACAACTCTAGCAACAAGACAATTCACCATGACTTCACCTCGCATCAGCTTCCGATATTTAATCGAATGATGAGCATGCTCGCTGCTTATAGCAAGAGCTTTAAGATCTTGGCGCTCAACTCGGTCGGAAATGGATCTAGGCGACGTCATACGCTAGTGGGTAAAGCGCGCAAGTGCGTCGGCATTTTTGGGTGCCCCGAAAATAGTCACGCATGCCGCGACGCTCGTCTTTTGCTAGACTGTCCCAGTCGGACCAAACAAGCCTACACTTTAAAACCTCTGCAAACCGCTCCATCGCGCCGACGCTCGGGGTATCGACTAAGGTTTCGTTCTGATCCTCAATTATTCCAGTCGCGTTCAAGACATTGTCAGTGCTTTCACACATTATCTGGATCATCGGATTGGGTTTAGACATAAATTCACAGTCTATAATTATCACTTCAGGATTCAGGAGCTTAACCGGCGCGAGCAACTCATAGTGATCCATGACGTGGTACAAAATCCCAAACAAAGCAACGACGTCAAACTGTGCGTTCTGCGCGATAAGCCTGTCGAGCTCTGCGTAAAGATCACCATGAGTGAACGTTGCGCGTTGTTTGAAATCAGTTTAAGGAAAATCGTCTTTTGCTCGATCATCGCGCTGCACGCTTCGACAGCATGTACCTCTGCAGCACCGGCCCCTGCAAAAGCATAACTCCAACGATCATCATGCGACGCGATATCAGGCACTTTTGCATGCGCAATGAGGGGCGCAAACGGTTCAATAATAAAGCCATACCGCGCGTTCACCCGCGCCACGTCAGCTGCGCGGTAGCCATCCCATCCCTGCATAAAATCGAAAAGCCAACTAATCTTACTGCTCCACTGCTTTCATTCTTTCTGCGACTTACCCAGGTTTTCGACCCTCTAACCCGCTCTCTCACCGCCCGCTTTTGCGGCAATGCTAGCTTACTATTACGCAAAGAAGTTCGAACACAACTGAGGCTCCCAAAAAGGTTGTATCACCACTCTGATCGAAGAGGGGCGACACTTCGACCAAGTCTGCGTCAATAATGTTCACTTTGTCCAAGGACGGAACAACCTGATTCGCCTGATAAGAATTCGGCCCGCCAATCTCAGGCGCAAAGACTGGGTCAATAAAATCGATATCGCAGAAAATATAAGTTTCTGTCGTTCCAACTATTACGCAGACCTCAGTTCACCAAATCATCCACATCACGGGCGTGAAATTCCTCTATTGGAATGATGTGGATCCCGACAGCATCAGCAAATCACGATCCTCGTTGTCGTAGGCGGTTCCGCGAATACCAATTTGAACGACGCTTTTGAGATCAAGTAATCACTCTTCAGCTGCACGTCGGAAAGGGGTGCCGTAGGTATATTTCGTACCACCAAAGTAGCTGTTAAAAAGGTCTGTGTGGCTGTCAAAATGGATCATCGATAAGGGTCGATTTTTGGCAAACGCCAGCAGAACAGGCAAAGACGTTAAGTGATCTCCGCCTGTAGTCAGCGGTCGAATACCTGCGTCCTTGACATCATCATAGAACACAGTAACCCGCGCCATAGTGTCAATCAGGTCCGCAGGTTTTGGCGCGATATCGCCAAGATCTGCACAATTAGCAGCCTCAAACGGACGCACACCCGTCGCCCCGCTTTGAGCACGCATCATGGTTGACATATTACGCAATTGGCGCAGCCCGTGACGTGGGCCAGATCGGTTGGTTGTGCCGCCATCCCAAGGCACGCCAATTAGGCCATGTCTACATCTTTGATTTTTGGATCCCTCAGCGCGATGTACGGCAAACGCATGAAGGTGGGAACACCTGCCGCGTTTTATTAAAATCACGAAAACAAAATACTGCACGAATCAATCGTGTCAGCGAGCTTTTACTGAATGAAATTAGTATTTCTCAAGCAGCTAACCCATCAAAACAACACATTGGCACTCTAAGGTTAGAAATGATCGCACAATCGCTCAGTGTTGATGCTCATCATCCAATGAGCCGTGGATCGCAAATTGCTCTATCCCTGCATCTTGCGGTTCAACAATACGGTAACTTTCTTTAACGCCTGCTTCTGTCAAATCACGCGATACCAAAAGCAATGTGTTGGGCGCTTGGCCGTCACAAATATCGACCATCTGCATCACTTCGTCATGGGCCACACCGCGCGCGGCGTCCAGCGAGGGTGCACCGTAAATATCCACGAAATGCTGGGCAAGCGCGTCAACCAATGCGTCTATTTCCGCAGGTTCGACTTGGGTGACTGCAACCACAGACACGCGACCGAAGGTTTCGCCACCCAACCAACCATTGGCAAACGCTTGTCTTGCTTTGCCGGTCAGATCGCCTTCACTCCAGTTGGAGAACTCAAAGCCGCCAGAGATGCACCACTCGCCAGTGCGAGCAGGTGAGTGAAAGATATTCATATCGCTCTCATCAAAATGGATCGCGCGTGCTAACATCATATCAATTGCCTTCAAGCAGGTGTGTGAGTGGGATCAAGTGGGTGGTTTCATCGTCGCGTAGCAACATGCCAAAGCGTTCATCAACACCGAGATATGTCCCTTTGAGGCCATTCAGCACCGCCTCTTCGCCAATGCCACACCCCAAGCCACGCCAGTCATTATGCAAAGGGCCAGCGCCGCTTTCGAGCCAGGTATTGATCCCAACAAGCGTGTGTTTCACCCAAGACTCCAGCAGATCAATCGCATTCACATCTGCGCAGCCTTCCGCATAAAGCGCGGTTTGATCTGGCGTATCGCCAGTCTCGTCATTTTCGGGCCAAAGCGGAATCTCTAAACCAACAACCAGCCAATCAGGTTGCGCTTTGGGATCGTCCGAAGACGCAGATACGCGCATCTGCCCGCAGGCCGCCCCATTCACCCTTATCCCGCCATTCCAATCAAGGTGAACAGCCACTTCGGGTGGAGCGAGTGCGCCGAGAGCATTCTGGAACCCAACACCACACAGGGGCAGCATCGCCATCGCGTCCTCAAGCGCTACGTCAGGCGCAAAAATAAGCGCAGCCTTCAGGGTCGAGGCACCAAGATTATATACAACCAACCCAGCATCACAGCCGCGCGCAGCTTCTACGCAGGCTTTGTCAAAGGGATCAATTTGCCCTTCGACGCCAAGCCCGCTGAAAAGCGGTGGAAAGCTGGGGGTGCTCATGCTTTGTTGTCCGCTATCAAGGCTTTTGCAACATCGCGAAAGGCTTTAGCCTGCGTGCTGTCAGGTTTTGAGACTACAATAGGTGCACCACCATCAGCAGCGACGCGAATGTCCAAATGCAGAGGGATTTCCGCAAGTAAAGGCACGCCAAGTTTCTCCGCCTCTGCTTTTACGCCACCATGGCCAAAGACATGCTCTTCATGCCCACAGCTTGAACAAATATGCGTGCTCATATTTTCGATCATTCCAATCACAGGCGTACCCATTTGGTTGAACATATCAATGCCTTTGCGCGCATCGAGCAAAGCTACGTCTTGCGGGGTCGAAACAATTACAGCCCCGTCCAGATGCGCCTTTTGAGCCAGAGTCATCTGAACATCACCTGTGCCCGGCGGAAGATCTACGATCAAAACATCAAGCGCGCCCCATTGCACTTGATTAAGCATCTGTTGCAAAGCGCCCATCAACATCGGACCGCGCCAAACCACAGCTTGATCCTCATTGGTCATCAAGCCAATCGACATCATCGTGACGCCATAATTTCGCAGCGGTAAAATGATTTTGCCATCGGGGCTTTGCGGGCGGCCAGATACGCCAAGCATACGCGGTTGAGAGGGTCCGTAAACATCCGCATCCAAGATACCAACGCGTCGTCCTTCAGCGGCCAAAGCGCAAGCAAGATTCGACGCAACGGTCGATTTTCCAACGCCGCCTTTGCCAGAGGCGACCGCGATAATGCGCTCGATCCCTGCGATTTTTTCAGGGCCTGTTGGCTCGGATGTACGGTTCGCTTTTAAGTCAGGCGGCGGCGCAGGTTGTTTGCTGTGTGCCGTCATCACGATGGAGACTGTGACGGCACCAAGCGCTTTCAACTTCGCTTCTGCCTCGTCCTTGGCCGCCATGAATGGATCAGGTTTGTCCACTTCCATAACGAAGCGGACTTTATCAGCCTCAACGGTTAAGGCACGGACCAAGCCAGCTTCGACCAAATCAACGCCGGAAGGGGCTTTGATTCCTTTCAAGCACGCCAAAGCGTCTTCGCGTGAAAGTGCCATTATGCGCCTTCAATCTTGCCTGTGACGACATGCTCAAGTTCGATACCGTCAATTGCTAACACCATCTTTGCTTCAAAACTTTTACCGGTTGTACCAACCGCTTCGCGCATCGCATTTTCGATGGCTTGCTGGGACGTCACGCCAACTTGTTTGAGAAATTTACGCATCGACATGTTAAACTCTTCGCTCATGTTCGCTTCCTTTGAAATTTGCAAATGTTGACGGATGCACCCTAGCGCCCCTAGGCTTGGCCGCAACCAAACTAATCTGGATGGACGCGGTGCAATGTTTCGAAACCTTGGTCTCATAGCTTTTTTGTTCGCCACACCACTCTCGGCGCAACAAAAAGCGTTTACTTTGCAAGCCCCTGAAATCTTGGTTGAAACGGACTTTTTGAAACACTTGCTGCCAAGGTTTTCGTTGAAGACAGGCGTGCGCATTACGCTGAGTGATGACACCGTGGATGCGGTTTTTGGCAGCACTGGAACGCCCGTCTTTGCGCACGGCGATACTGTATGGCACCTGTCTAAAACCGATGGGCCGTACACTGACGCGTTTCAAAAGTGGCTGCTCTCGGACGTTGGCAAGCGCACTATCGAAGCCTTTGAGCCTGATGGCGAGGCGCTGTTCAGCGCGGATGTGACCAAAGCAGTCGTGGAAGAAAAATTCGTGCTGACAGGCGATGCCACACTGGGGGAAAAGGTTAGTCTGACGCAATGTGGTCGCTGTCATGTTGTGAACGACAGTAACCGTATGAACGCGATTGGCTCGACGCCGTCTTTCGCACTGATGCGCACCTTCCCGGATTGGCGAGAACGCTTTGAGACATTCTTCATGCTCCGCCCGCATCCAGCTTTCACCCAAGTTACCAACATAACAGAGCCCTTCGCGGCCCACTTGCCATCTCCGATTGCGCCAATTGAAGTCACTTGGGGCGAAATCGAAGCTATAACCGCTTACGTAGGCTCGATCACACCTGCTGATCTGGGCGCGCCTTTGCAAAGTCAATGATCCTTGCGCTTTGAAAAGTAGTCCTCAGACGTGCGTACCCGAGGCCGTTCGCCACCTTGAAATGGATTATCGGCCGAGTGATATTGCGCTTGAATTCGGCAGTTTTCGCACATCTGGATCATCTTTGCCGCGTCTGATGTGGCAAACATCGAATGCTTGCCCACCAGCTTTTCTGTGATCTTCGCAATCGTGGATTTGGACCCAAAGAGACTGCCGCACTCTATGCAGGCAAACGGCTCTTCCTCATTCAAAATGCGCTGATTGAAGGCTCCTTCTGTCAGATCCATTTGCGGCTTCAGCGTGATCGCCTTTTCAGGGCAGATGTTGCTACAAAGTCCGCATTGCAAGCAAGCATCTTCTTGAAAGCGCAATTGTGGGCGGTCCGAATTATCGCCCAACGCACCAGAGGGGCAAAGCGACACGCAAGACAGGCACAGAGTGCAAGCGTCTTCATCCACCACAACTGCACCGTAGGGTGCGTTTTGCGGAAGGTTGATCACTTCAGCGTCTGGTTGAAGGGTTTTTGCGGCAAGACGCGCCACTTGCCTACGCGATCCCATTGGCAGGATTGGTGCACAACTGATCGTGTTTTCGATATCTTGGTACAGCACATCACAGAGCGTGTCTGGATCCGCAGTGTGTAGCAAACGTACCGCTTGCGTGCCTGCCATCGCAGACGTCAAATCGGCTTGAGCTTCGATCACATCCAACTCTGTCTTTGGCGACATGAGGAGGTCTACGTGTTCAAACCCGCAGGCAAGTGCCGCAAGCATTTCAGCGTGGCCGAAGCCGGACAAAGCATCCACCTCTAAAGGGATGACATTCGCTGGCAAACCTCGTCCAAAGCGTGCAGCGAGCGAGATCATTTCCAAACCATGTGTCGCGTCATGAACCAACAAACGCGCAGATGTGCCGCCTGCGCTGCGATAAGTCGATGAAAGCGCGTTTAAGCGCGAAAAAATCGCATCTATTGGTGGCGCATCATAGCTGATTGCGCCTGACGGACACACAGCTGAACACGACCCACAGCCCGCGCAGACCATCGGATCAATTGCCACATGCTCGCCAGCCGATGTAATTGCACTGGTTGGGCAGACGCTTAGGCAATTTGAACATGCTATTTGTTCTGCACGACTGTGCGCGCACAGGCTTGGCTCTAGGCGCACGAAGAGCGGCTTTTCGAACGTGCCAATCAGTTGTGAAGTTTCAAAAACAGCCTTGGCGATGGCAGGCGCATGGCTTGGGTCAGCGCGCAAGTAGCCTTCGCGTTTCTCGGGGGCTGGGACCAGTGCTGTTGTCCCGCTGAGATCAAGGATAATATCGCAAGATGACGCGGCACCTTCGAGCGGGTCGCTGAGCGTAAACGCGCCGCGACCTCCCGGTGTAACCTGCTGCAATGAGTCGATTTTAACATTGAACCCGCCTAAAGCTCCAGCGACATTGCGCACGTTGCCAACGACACAATCGAACCTGCGATCAAGCGGTACAAGATCGGCGTTGGGCACCACGGCTGTGACGGCCAAAGTTTCGCATAAATCCGTCGCTGCGGTGATCGCCGCTTCTGCGCCGATGATTAAACATGTACCCTCTGAAATCACATCGACGGATTTGCCAAGCGGCAACGCTAACGTCGCCTCCAAGGCCAATGCTGCCATCTTGGGTGCAGTTTTGCCTTCACCCCAGCCAGCACGGTCGCGCAGATCCACAAATCCGGGGGCATCCAAGCCTAGCTCGTCTGCGAGTTCCTCGAAGGTCTGGCGCTCCTGTTGGCATGCGATGATTACATCGCCTTTTGAGATCTCTTTCGCGGCCAATTCAATCTGACTTGTGCAGAGGCTGCTATAGACCTTGGAGCAATCCAATCCGCATCCAGCTGCAATGGCATCTGCATCCAGCGTTTGCGAACCCAAGCAATCGCACAGTACTAGTGTCTTTGACATTCTCAGCCCCTGTAGCCGTCGCCGAAACAGCAACCCGCAGCGTAGGCTAGCCGCGATTCCCTGTCGTGGTAAACCTTATTTCTTAAGTTTCGGCACAAAAGAATAATTGCTGCACCTGCGAAGAAAATAAATTTCAAACCGACAAGTTCGGACAATTTTGCGCCATATACCATCCCAGTTGAGCGCTACCAAATACAATTTTACGCTGCGTCGCAGCATTTTGAGAATCTAAGGACGGCTTAGCTTAAATACTTCTTTAAAAAAAGCGGGAAGTCTTGCAATCATAAAATACTAGTAGCCGTCTTTGGGGACACTTTGCACGAAATTGACCAAAAATCCGTCTCTATGCCACTTGGCGTTGTCATCCGCAGGGTCCCTGGGGTGACACGTTGGGCGCGCCATGTTTGGAAAGCCGTTGCGGTTTTGCCCGGCGCCGGAAAGGCGACATGGAAAGAACTGCGCCGCGACGCTGACGCGATTGAATATCACGCCGCAACCTTGCCGCTAGAGCTGTTTCGCACAGATACGGAAGCTTATCTTCATGGCCTGTCTGCGAAGGTGCCAGCAATCTACGTCGTGATGCGCACGAGCGAAGATGAACACCCGCTTGAAGTCACGCTCGCAACCGCGTCACCCTATGAGGCGCAGGATTATGCGGACACAGGTGAAGAGCTGGTCGAAAAGGTGCCGATGCCAGAAGGTCTGATTGCTTGGATCAGGGATTTCATAGAGTTGCACCACGAGGATGAAGTTTTCGTCAAACGTCGTCGCAATAAGACCCGCGTTGATCTAAAAGAGGACGGCATCGGCGATGCGCGCATTCGTCAAGTTTCGGATGTGTACCGCGCTCCTGCGCCCAAGGAGACAGTCCATTGAATGGTGAACTAGATTTCTGGGCACGCCGGCGCGCAGGTGTCGCGGCCGAAGCCAAGGCAGAGCAAGACGTGCTCGAGGCTCAAGCATTGGCAGAAGAACACGCAGCACTTGAAGAGATGAGCGAGGCAGAGATGCTTGCTGAGCTTGACTTGCCCGATCCAGATACGATGACACAGGGCGACGATTTTTCTGTTTTCATGGCGAAAGCGGTCCCTGATCAAATTCGCCGCCGCGCACTGCGCACTTTATGGCGCTCTAATCCTGTGCTCGCAAATGTCGATATGCTGGTCGATTACGGCGAGGATTTTACCGATGCCAAGATGGCTGTGGAAAATATCCAGACGGCTTATCAAGTTGGCAAAGGCATGTTGAAGCATGTCGAGGAAATGGCGCGCCAAGCTGAAGAGCGTGAGAACCCGACGGTTGTGGAAGAACCTGAGTTGGAAGACCTCGAAGAAGACGAGGTTCTGAGCGCTAAGGCCGAAGAGACCGAGCAAGAACCTGATGAGGCACCAGAGCAGATCGTCGCTTTTGACGAGGAGGAGGCGTATAGTGCTCCTACGCCACGCCGCATGAAATTTAGAGTAGAGGAACCCGCGTGAACGCAGCTGAAGACATTTCAATCGCAACAGAAGATCGCCTACGCGCTGATCTCTATAATTTTATGGGCCTGATGCTCTCAGGACCACCCGATCAGCTGTTGCTTGATCAATGCGCTGGATTGTCTGGAGATGAGAGTGAATTGGGCAAGGCGATTACGGGCTTGGCACGCGTCGCCAAGGCGAGCAAACCGAGCAGGGTCGAGAGCGAGTTTAACGCGCTGTTCGTCGGGCTCGGACGCGGTGAATTGCTGCCCTATGCGAGCTATTATCTCACGGGTTTCCTAAACGAAAAGCCGCTGGCGACACTGCGCTCTGATATGGCGGTGCGCACAATGACACGTGCGCTTAATGTTTATGAGCCCGAAGACAACATTGCCTCGCTTATGGAAATGATGGCAGGCATGATCGTAGGTCGCTTTGGCACACCTGCGACGTTGGATGATCAGAAGACATTCTTTAACAAGCACATCGCGCCGTGGGCCGGACATTTTTATTCCGATTTGGAAGCGGCGAAAAACTCGATTCTTTACGCTTCTGTCGGAAATGTTGGTCGCGAGTTTATGGAGATCGAACGTGAAGCATTTCGAATGACCGCCACTTAGCGGTCCTGACATCACCGGCGAGGATGCTCGCCATAACGAGGGAAGGAGACATCCCAATGACCAAGAAAACAGACGGCACAAACCGCCGTGATTTTCTCAAACTGGCTGGCACCACTGCGCCGGCTGCTGCTGTGGCACTCGCCGTTGGCACAACGACGGCTGAAGCACAGCCAGTCGATCTCGCATCTGAGACGATGCAAGACACCGCGCACACGCGCGCTTATCTCGACAGCGTCCGGTTCTAAGACTTCGGACGCTTTTCTAACGAATACCTGACGACTGGTTGCGTGACGCCCGACTGTCAGGATTATGGGAGGAAGACACATGCTAAAGAAAAAGACCAACGGGGTTGCGCGACGCCCCCAGCGGACTGGCATACTATCTGATATCGCAGAGAAATCTGTTGATCGCCGCTCATTTTTGCGCGGTTCTGGTTTGGCCATTGGTGGCCTTGCTGCAATTTCCGCAACGGGCGGTACAGTCACCCAAGCATCGGCCCAAACAGCGGCCAATGGCGCTGTTAAAACCATCAAATCCGTTTGTACGCACTGCTCAGTCGGCTGCACAGTTGTGGCCGAGGTCAGCAATGGCGTTTGGACTGGGCAAGAGCCTGGCTGGGACAGCCCGTTCAATCTAGGTGCGCATTGCGCCAAAGGCGCTGCGGTGCGTGAACATGCCCACGGCGAGCGCCGGCTGAAGTACCCCATGAAAAAAGAGGGCGGTGAGTGGAAGCGCATCTCATGGGAGCAAGCGATCGACGAGATCGGCGATGGCATGATGAACATCCGCAAAGAAAGTGGACCGGATTCAGTCTATTGGCTCGGCTCAGCCAAGCATAACAACGAGCAGGCCTATCTGTTCCGCAAGTTTGCAGCCTATTGGGGCACAAACAACGTTGACCATCAGGCGCGTATTTGTCACTCAACTACTGTTGCAGGCGTAGCCAACACATGGGGCTATGGCGCCATGACCAACAGCTACAATGACATCCACAACTCCAAAGCGATCTTCATCATCGGTGGTAACCCTGCCGAAGCGCACCCTGTATCTTTGCTTCACTTGTTGAAAGCAAAAGAGCAGAACAACGCCCCTGTGATCGTTTGCGATCCGCGTTTCACACGCACGGCCGCACATGCTGATGAGTATGTACGCTTCCGTCCCGGTACAGACGTTGCTCTCGTTTGGGGCATCCTGTGGCACATCTTTGACAACGGTTGGGAGGACAAAGAGTTCATCCGCACCCGTGTTTGGGGCATGGACCAGATTCAGGAAGAAGTGGCCAAGTGGACACCTGAAGAAGTCGAGCGCGTCACTGGCGCACCCGGTTCTCAGCTCAAGCGCGTTGCGCGCACGATGGCAAACAACCGTCCGGGCACCGTGATTTGGTGCATGGGTGGTACGCAGCACACCAACGGCAACAACAATACGCGCGCGTATTGTGTGCTTCAGCTTGCTCTTGGCAACATGGGCACATCGGGTGGTGGTACAAATATTTTCCGTGGCCACGACAACGTGCAAGGTGCAACTGACCTCGGCGTTCTTAGCCACACGCTGCCAGGCTACTATGGCCTGTCTGCTGGTGCTTGGGCGCATTGGGGACGTGTTTGGAAAGAGGATGCAGATTGGTTAAAAGGCCAGTTCGCGATGACCAAAGACGCAGATGGCAAGGACAAATCGCTTCAAAACCTCACAGGTATTCCTGTGTCGCGCTGGATCGACGGTGTTCTTGAAGACCCAGACAACATGGACAACCCTGACAAGGTCCGCGCCATGGTTCTTTGGGGTCACGCACCCAACTCGCAGACCCGCCAGAAGGAAATGAAGACCGCGATGGAAAAGCTGGATATGCTTGTCGTTGTCGATCCGTATCCTACGGTTTCCGCAGTGCTACATGATCGCACCGACGGTGTTTATCTTCTGCCAGCCTGTACACAGTTTGAAACTCGTGGCTCTGTCACCGCTTCAAACCGTAGCTTCCAGTGGCGTGATAAGGTCGTTGATCCTTTGTTCGAATCTCTGCCGGATGAGGTCATCATGGCCAAATTTGTCAACAAGTTCGGCTGGGGGGATCGCTTCTTCCGCAATATCGAAATGGAAGATGCAGAAACGCCAAACGTTGAAAGTGTCACGCGCGAGTTCAACAGCGGCATGTGGACCATTGGCTACACAGGTCAAAGCCCTGAGCGCATCAAAATGCACATGGCGAACCAGCACACGTTTGATCGCACAACGCTTCAAGCGGTGGGGGGGCCAGCGGATGGCGATTACTACGGTTTACCATGGCCAAGCTGGGGCACTGCCGAGATGAACCATCCCGGCACGCCAAACCTTTATGACATGTCCAAACGTGTCTCCGAAGGTGGCCTAACGTTCCGCGCCCGTTTCGGCGTTGAACGTGATGGTGACAATCTTCTGGCCGAAGGCGTCTACAGCAAGGATTCAGATATCCAAGACGGTTATCCCGAGTTCACGATGCAGATGCTGATGGACCTTGGTTGGGACAGCGAATTGACGGACGACGAACGTGCCGCCATTGATGCTGTTGCAGGGCCAAAGACCAACTGGAAAACCGACCTATCCGGCGGCATCCAGCGAGTTGCGATTGCGCATGAATGTGCGCCATTTGGCAACGCTAAAGCGCGTGCGGTCGTATGGACTTTCCCTGATCCGGTTCCGGTTCACCGTGAGCCGCTCTACACCAACCGCCGTGATCTGGTTGAGGACTATCCAACATATGAGGACCGCAAGTTCTACCGCTTGCCAACCATGTATGCCTCGATCCAAAAGAACGACTTTAGCAAGGATTATCCAATGATCCTAACCTCTGGTCGTTTGGTCGAATACGAAGGGGGTGGTGACGAGAGCCGCTCTAACCCATGGCTGGCCGAACTTCAGCAAGACATGTTCGTTGAGATCAACACGCGCGACGCCAACAACCTTGGTGTGCGTGATGGCGAACAAGTTTGGGTCGAAGGTCCAGAGGGTGCCAAGGTCAAAGTGATGGCCATGGTGACAGAGCGGGTTGGCGAAGGCGTTGCCTTTATGCCGTTCCACTTTGGCGGTCATCTGGAAGGCGAAGACCTCAGGGGCAAATACCCTGATGGTGCAGACCCTTATGTGCTTGGTGAAAGTTCGAACACCGCGCAGACCTACGGCTATGATTCAGTCACTCAGATGCAAGAGACCAAAGCGACTCTTTGCAAAATTTCAGCAGCATAAGGAGGAAAACCAATGGCAAGAGCAAAGTTTCTCGTCGACGCCGAACGCTGCATTGAATGCAACGCCTGTGTCACTGCCTGTAAGAACGAGCACGAAGTGCCGTGGGGCATCAACCGCCGGAAAGTCGTTACGATCAATGACGGCTCCCCAGGTGAACGGTCGATCTCTGTGGCGTGTATGCACTGCTCGGATGCACCTTGTATGGCGGTCTGCCCAGTAGATTGCTTCTACCAGAACGAGGAAGGGGTGGTTCTCCACTCCAAAGACCTCTGCATCGGATGTGGATATTGCTTCTATGCGTGCCCTTTTGGCGCGCCGCAATTCCCACAGGCTGGCAACTTCGGTTCACGTGGTAAGATGGACAAATGTACATTCTGCGCAGGCGGTCCAGAGGAAAACCACTCAACAGCGGAGTTTGCAAAATATGGCCGCAACCGCATCGCAGAAGGCAAACTGCCAATCTGTGCTGAGATGTGCGCGACCAAAGCGCTTCTCGCAGGTGACGGTGACGTTGTTTCAGGCATCTACCGCGAACGCGTGGTTGCCCGTGGCTTCGGCTCTGGCGCTTGGGGCTGGGGTTCAGCCTATGGCCAACGCGACGGCTAAGTCGCCCTGACTGAAGCGACTAACAGATCAGGGCGACCCTTCAACTGGGTCGCCCTTTTCAGATAATCGGAAACAAGAGGAAGCCCCATGTTTCACACACTGCTAATTTTGCTACTTGCCCTCACATTCGCCTCGCCAAACTTGGCGCAGGCACAAGATTCCAGTGCGCCAGACCGCGCGGCGACTGGCGGTGCGCAAACATTGGCAGACATCCAAGCGCGTCAGCGCGGTGAGGACGTGGATAACAGTTTTCGATCCAGCGCGACAGGCAATCCTGATGCTGCCTCCGCTTTGATGAACCAACTCGGAACGCGCGGTGGTTCCTCTGATCCTGAGTTATGGCGTGCGCTGCGCTTTGGCTCTGCTGATATCACGGCCTCTAACAACGGCCCCGCCGCGACAACGCTTGTGCAAGACGGCGGTATGAAATGGCTCATGTTCCGGCAAGGTCCGCTGGCGACATATGGCGCTTATCTTTTAGGTGGCACACTTCTTTTGCTAGCTATCTTCTACTTGATCCGTGGCCGCATTTGCATTGATGGCGCAATCACTGGACGCAAAATCGAGCGTTTTAAAGCTGTTGAACGCTTTGGCCATTGGCTGCTTGCGGGGTCCTTCATTTTGCTTGGCTTTACAGGTCTTATTTCACTTTTTGGGCGTAAAGCTCTGATCCCTGCCTTTGGGCATGACGTCTTTTCCACCATCGCTGTTGGATCAAAATGGATTCACAACAACGTTTCTTGGGCATTCATGATTGCGCTCGTGATGATTTTCGTGATGTGGGTAATTCAAAATCTGCCGCATCGATCGGACATTAATTGGTTGTTGAAAGGTGGCGGTATTTTCTCGAAAGGACATCCACCTGCAAAAAAATTCAATGCGGGTCAAAAACTGATCTTCTGGTCAGTAATTGTTCTTGGCACATCGATTTCTATCTCAGGTCTGGCATTGCTCTTCCCATTTGAAATCAACATGTTCGCCGCAACCTTTGGTAAGCTCAACTCGCTGGGTATTTCTGGTGCTCTTGGCCTTGGCGAGCTGCGCACAACGCTCGCGCCGCACGAAGAAATGCAATACGCGCAGCTTTGGCATGCGATAGTCAGCTTTGTGCTGATGGCAATTATCTTCGCGCATATCTACATCGGAACTGTTGGAATGGAGGGTGCCGCAGACGCGATGACGTCTGGTGAAGTTGAAGAGCAATGGGCACGCGAACATCACTCGATCTGGGTCGAAGAGGTTGAAGCCAAGCAAAAGGAAGCCCCTAAGGCGGCGACCCCCGCTGAATAGATGTGGCGCGCGCTGCTCATAGCGTGCCTTTCTGCGACGCCTTTGGCTGCGCAAGATTTTTTCACGATAAAGGGGCACGGCGGGCCGATCATGGACATCGCTGTGTCACCAAGTGGTCAAGTCGCGACAGCGAGTTTCGACAATTCAGTTGGTCTCTGGAAAGAAAATCGCGCGGAATGGTTCGAAGGACATCGCGCAGCGGTCAACACTGTGCATTTCTTTTCCGAGGATTGGCTAGCCTCTGCTGGCGATGACAATACGCTCTGGTTATGGTCGCTGGAGTCGGGTGAAGGCACTAAGATCGCGACACATACAGCGAAGATCGTCGATATCGCGCGCGCGCCAGACGGCAAGACAGTCGCCACCGCGTCTTGGGACGCGACGATTGGTCTAACCGAAATATCCGATCATGCCCCCCCCTCTAATGAAAAACGGCTCACCGGGCATAGGGCAGGCGTAAATGCTGTCGCTTTCTCGCATGACGCCGAAACGCTTTATTCTGCCTCTGTAGACGGCACCATCCGCGCGTGGCGTTACAAGGACGCTAAGCCGATCTCCACTGTTATTGTTAAACATGGTTTTGGCGTAAACGAATTGGTCATCAACGACGCAGAAGGATGGCTCGCATATGGCGCAACCGATGGCGGCACACGGATCATCGATCTCAAAACACGCACGCAAATCGCGGACTTCACACTAGAGCGCCGCCCAATCTTAGCAATGGCGTACGACCCAAACGCTGGTCATCTCGCAGCGGGCGATGGGCAAGGCTATATCATGGTAATCGACACGAACCGCATGCGCATCACCCATGATTTCCAAGCCTCTCGCACGGGGCCAATTTGGGCGCTGACTTTTTCACAGAACGGCCAAAACCTACTTGCGGGGGGTATTGAGGATATCGTTTATTCTTGGCCTCTTGCGACGATGCGCGAGCATGAACCGATGCCGGGTAAAGCGCTTAGTTTCCAAGAAAAACCCGAGACGCTGACAAATGGTGAGCGGCAATTCAAGCGCAAATGCTCCATCTGTCACACGCTAACGCAAGGCAGCGCGCGCAAAGCTGGGCCAAGTTTGCACGGGCTGTTTGGACGACGCGCTGGCACGATCGCGGATTACACCTATTCTGATACGCTTGAGGGTTCCGAAATTGTCTGGTCAGCCGAGACGATAGATGCTTTGTTCGACCTAGGGCCGGATCACTATATTCCGAGCACCAAAATGCCGATGCAACGGATCGTGAAACAAACAGATCGAAACGATCTGATAGATTACTTACGCGCCCAAACGGCGCAGAAAGAGGACTGACATGAAAGCCATGCTTGTCGCTTTTGGTGCGATTGTTGTGATCACAATCGGCTCGAACTTGATCCTCGGCGCGTCTGGTTTTTCCAGCCAAGAACGCGCGGCTGGCTCTGCGGTTCGCCTCGATAACTAACGCACCCGCTTAAGTAGGACAGATTTTAAAATGAACGAGATCTGGGCCGGATTACTTGCTGCTTTTCATTTAATCGTGACGCTTGATGGCGATCTGGTAGAGATCACTCTGCGCTCACTCCAAGTCAGCCTGAGCGCGCTGGCGATTGCCTCTGTTCTTGCGCTGCCCTTCGGGACATGGCTGGCCATTCGCCGGTTTAGATTTCGACGCGCGACGATTGCAACGCTCAACGCGCTGATGGGCCTTCCCCCTGTTGTCGTCGGTTTGATCGTCTATCTGCTTTTGTCGCGCTCTGGCCCTTTCGGCGTGCTTGGATTGTTATTCACGCCCACCGCAATGATCATCGCACAGGTCATCATCATCACGCCTTTAATCGCCTCGATCACCCATCAAGCGATGCGCGAACTTTGGGCTGAATATCATGACTTGCTGATATCTTTGAACACCAACAATCGCCAACGCGTGTTGACGCTGATTTGGGATGGGCGGCGCGCACTTTTGACAGGTGCCCTTGCTGGCTTTGGCCGCGCAATCGGCGAAGTTGGTGCAATCATGATCGTCGGAGGGAACATCGACAACGCGACACGGGTGCTCACTACGGCGATTGCACTCGAAACAGGCAAAGGTGATTTTGCGTTGGCCCTTGGATTAGGCTTTGTGTTGATCGCTTTAGCCTTGTTGGTGAATTTTGCGATTCACGCACTCTCGCGCACTGAGAGGCATGGCACATGGTAGAGCTGATCCCGATTGCAACGTTGAAAGACGTGAACGTCAAACGACGTAGCAAAACTATTCTGGGGACAATCAACCATGATTTGAAAAGCGCGGGCTTTACCATCGTACTTGGACCTAATGGCGCGGGCAAAACCACTCTGCTGAATGTTCTGCACGGGGTGGAACGGCTCTCAAATGGCTCGGTCAATTGGGCTTCGCGCGATCACGCAGCGCGCGAAGAGCAAGCTTTTGTTTTTCAAAGGCCTATAATGCTGCGCCGCACCGTGCGCCAAAACCTTGCGTATCCTTTGCAACTTCTTGGGCGGGACAAACGCCACATCGCGGCAAGCGTCGTCGATTGGGCCCAACGTGCCGGCCTCACCAGCGTTTTGGACCATCCCGCCCCACGCTTGTCCGGTGGTGAAAAGCAAAAGCTCGCCCTTGCACGCGCCTTGATCCGCCAACCGAAAGTGCTGTTCTTGGATGAGCCTTGTGCCAATCTTGATGGACGCTCCACGCGCGAGATTGAAACCGTGCTACGAGAAGTAAGCGCAGCAGGTACGAGTGTGATCATGACCACCCATAACCTCGGCCAAGCGCGCCGCCTTGCGAGCGATGTTGTATTTTTGTTGAATGGCCAGATACACGAGACGAACTTAGCGCAAGACATATTCAACGCGCCTAAAAGCCCAGAAGCAAAAGCCTTTTTCAAAGGAGACATAGTCGAATGATCCGCACCCTTGCTTTTTTTCTCTGTCTTATCAGCACCTCTGCCCACAGCGAGAGCATGAAGCTTGCTGTCACAACCAGCTTTCACAATTCTGGGCTGTCTGACGTTCTTTTGCCAGCTTTATTGGAAGAAACTGGGCTTGAGGTGCAGTTGCTCGTTGTGGGCACAGGCCAAGCGTTGCGGCTTGGTCGTGCAGGTGATGTCGATGCAATTCTTGTCCATTCGCGCGCTGACGAAGATACATTCGTTACTAAAGGTTTTGCCCCCTATCGACGTGAGATCATGTACAATGATTTTGTCTTTATTGGCCCAAGGTCCGATCCTGCGGGCATTACCAAAGCGGCAGGCATCGCGGAGGTCTTAAGTCATATCTTCACCTCGCAAGCCCTATTCGTCAGTCGCGGCGATGACAGTGGCACGCACAAGAAAGAACGTGAGCTTTGGCAATTAGCGGCGCTAGATACAGAGGCTTTTGGTGCGTGGTATAAGGCGGTAGGTTCAGGCATGGGAGCGAGCCTGAATATCGCATCTGCCCTGAATGCTTACATCCTAACAGATCGAGCGAGTTGGCTAAACTTCGGCAACAAGTCAGATTTGAAACTGCTTTTTTCGGGTGATGCAGAGCTTTTCAATCAATATGCCTACCTACCGATTAACCCTGATCAAAACCCCCATGTGAACGCAGACGCCTCTGATATATTGGAGAAATGGTTAACCAGCGCACGCGCCGCGAATTTGATTAACGCGTACAGAATAAACGGCGAAGCTTTGTTTGTGTTTAATGCTTCGAAGTAGTGCCACAGCACATACGAATTTTAAAGCAGTCAAAGCATCCCGCATTGCGTAGAGAACAGACTTTACTTAGGTCAGAAGGCTTTTAGAAAAATTCATGAAAGACGAGAAGTGCG
>Ga0206130_10003602_pt1 | contig 20007 bp, 31 predicted proteins | sample Helgoland_Spring_9_FD_148637 | JGI IMG/M metagenome (GOLD analysis project Ga0206130, IMG submission 148637) | Pelagic subsurface seawater microbial communities from Kabeltonne, Helgoland, North Sea - Helgoland_Spring_Bloom_20160512_1 | ecosystem: Environmental > Aquatic > Marine > Epipelagic ... | reverse complement strand
GTCCAGGTTCGCCGGCGCCATGTGCGCGTGGCGGCCTATGCTAAATGCGGCCTTGTTTAAAATTTCGTTGCGGCTCCCCTTGATCGCACCGGCCACGTCGGCCACTGCGCTCTCCGCGACTTTGCTGAAGTATCTCTCGCTCATAGTTTCCACCCTATAGTTTGGCCGCCCACCGAGGCAGGCGGCCATGTTGATCAGAAGCCGAAGTTGTTATCGGCTGCGGGTGCTGCGGCGGGTGCTGCGGCGGGTGCCGGTGCAGGCGCTGGCGCCATCTCGGGTGCCGCTGCTGCCGCCGGGTGCGCTGCGCCATTCTCCGGGCGATTGATCCACTTGGAGATGTTGAAGCCCACGTCGTACGACGTGCCCTTGCCGACCACGACCGGCGTTGAGCTCGTGACCTGCACGATTGGGATTTGCGTCGCAAACTCGGGCGCCTGCTCCGCCTGGTTGTACAGCTTGGCGATGAATTGGCCGAGGCCATACGAGTTGCCGCTGAACGACGCCTCACGACCGTCGACCAGCCAGCAGTTGACCTCGAAGCCTTGCTTATAGACCTCGCTTGGGCGCGGGATCTGCTCGGACGGTGACGGCCACGGCTGCCAGTCACGCACGCCGATGTCGATGTGCAGCCAGCCGAACTGGACGTTTTTGATGTCCACAGCGAAGCCGCGAGACATGTCGATGTTCTCGTCGCCCGCTTCCGTCTTCACCCACCAGCGATTTTGCGGCAGATTTGACCGTATAAACAATGAATTCCCAGAACCCTCTGAACTTGATCCGAATGATATTGGCATATGTTGTCTCCTAGACTATGGTTGCCGTTTCTCAGTCAATCTGACTGAACTTAAATGAGTAGCGCGGAAGTTGGATCGTTTTCAAGTCCCCAAAGTCGTAGCCCCACTCGTTGCTCTCGCTCGCCTTGCGATATTTCTCGAGAGCGTACTGAACTGCTGCCTTCCCCTCATCGAGGCTGGCAAAGTCCAATTCGTACACGCCGACTAAGTGCGGACGTGATTTTAAGACCGCTATGAAGCAAAAGCGGTCGACCTCAAACCCGGCGTTTTCCATGCAGCGCCGGTAGAATTGGTCTTGTATATGATACCCCAGGTTGGCGCATTGCTTGGCAAAGCCCTCCGGGTCCGACGCAATGGTAGTCTTGAGATCTATCAGCGCGCCGATGTCACGGCGCCAACCGTCCGGGCGGCACCGCATCTCGACGCCCGTCGACGGATCTTTGCTGAATATGCTGGCCTCGCACACGAGGTCGCCGCTGAGTAGCTCCGCGGCTGCACGATTTGATCGCACCGCTTCGGCCATGTCTGCGGCCAGGCGGTAATCCGCCTCCGTCAGCAGCAAGGCGCCAGCCTCCTCAGCCTCCAGCTTCTTGCGTTTCCAATCAAGCCCCCGGCGCGTCTCCGGCCCGCACCAGATGCTTTCCGCGTTCTGCGGCTCGAATACCAGAGTGTGAGTTGCCGTGCCCACGTCGAATGCGGGGCTGCTCTTGAACTCGCCGTACATGTACTCGGCCGGCGATCCCAGCGCGATCGTTTTTGCGCCGCTGGCGCTCAGCGACGGCTCGAGGTGGTACGCCTCGTTTGTCATATCAAGTCTTACGGTCACTCCCATTCCCCCGCCGTTGTTAAGTTAAAAGTCGCCTTTATCTCCAAGACATACGCCTTGTACTCAAGGTCTCCGTCTGGATCATGCTTCCAGAGCATGTAGTTAGCCTGCTGGCGCAAGCCATTCATGCTGGTGTAGACCCCATCAATCTCGATGCACGTCTTTCCGTCCTCGACGCAGGCCACGATGTAACTCATTTCTCTCCCCTTCCATATGCTGCGATCAGTAAACTTTCCGCACGGTGTTCGTCTTTCTTGCGCTTCAGTCTCAGCGCCAGATCTGGATACCACTGCTGGGCCTGCCGGCGCGCCGCGTCCTTGTCCTTCGGCAGGTTCATGCTCGACTTCCACTTGGCCGGCCGCACTTCGCTGTACGGGTGGCAAGATAGTGCGGCAGTCGTCAGGATCTGGCCGTAGGCGAAGCCCAGCTTGAACACCGACACGACGCCCTGCTTGGGCATAGCCTGTTGTTTTTCAAGCCAAATATGCTCAACCGGCCCGGCGCTGTTGATGATGTCGAGCAGCGCGATCACGTCGACGCCGCCCTCGGTGTAGACCGGCAGGTCGTGCACCTCGGCGAAGCCGTCACCCAGAAGCGCAACGCCCCCGGTGCGGTAGCCTGGATCAATACCGATTGTAATCTTCGACAACATATCCACCCTTCTTGAGATGCTCGACGATCAGTCGCTCTATCGTCAGAGACGCGCTGACGCGCTGGCCGGCGCAATACTCTTTCAGCATCTCAGCTATATCGGCGCGGATGCGCGGCCCGATTTGTTTTAACTCATGTTTCACAGTGGTTCCTCCATTTGTTTGTGCAGTGTTAACAGAACGGGAGCAGGGGTCAAGGTGTTGCCGAGATATTTCTTTTCTGTCGTCGCCGTGTTAATATGGCCGGGAACCTTTTGGAGCCAACCATGGAAGTCGACGCAATCTTGAATATACTGTTTGGAGTTGTCATCGCCATGATTGGCTGGTGGCTAAAGACGCAGCGAGAAGAGCTGGATCGCCTGCGCATCTTGCTCAACCGCACCCGCGAGGAGATGGCCAAGGAGTATGTCACCAAGTCAGACAGCTCTGAGGTTCTATCGCAGATTATGAATAAGTTTGACCGTCTCGAAGAGAAAATTGATCGGTTGATGGAGCGGTGATATGCTTTGCGCGCTGGTTTTTGTAAGTTTCGGACACGCATGGGTGCAGGGCGTAGGCAATGTGCTGGTGAAGTCGTGCTACTACAACTGCGGCAGCGAGAAGATAACAAAGGCGCAATGGTATGATCGCAAGTATAGCGTGCCGCCGCACTACGTCTGCCCGGTGAGGTTTGCTGAAGCATGATTGATCCATTTACAGCATTCGCAGCAGCGCAGACCGCCGTATCCGCCATCAAGAAGGGCATCCAGCTCGGCAAAGACATTGGCGGCATATCCAATGATCTAGCCAAATTTGCTGGCGCGATTTCAGACTTGGAATTTGCACATAAGTCAGCGGAGAACCAGCCTTGGTATGCCGTGCTTTTTGGCGGCAGTGGACCTAGTGCAATGGACATCTTCGCCAAGAAGAAACAAGCGGAGGCTCTGCGTGCAGATATTAAGCAATATATTCAGTTTGGCTATGGTCAGTCGGCTTGGCAAGAACTCCTGCGCATCGAAGCCCAAGTGCGTAAGGATCGTCAGAAAACTTTATATCGTAAGGCGGAGATTAAGCAGGCGATTATCGAGTGGACTTTGGGCATTCTGGTGGTGGTATCAGGCGTTGGTATTCTCGGCGTGGGTATTTATTTCCTCGGGAAAAAGCAGGAGAAATGGTAATGGCACACACGATACTTGATAATTGGAAAGTTCTGCCGCGACTGATGATGCTGGCGGTCACTGTGCTGACCTATCAAGCGGTCCATTGGTTTATGAGCCTAGATGATCCAAGCGTTGCCCAGTCAGGGCTTGTAAGCGTCTGTATGGGGGCGCTCACAGGCTGCTTTGGCATCTGGATGGGTAAGGAGCAGGCGAAATGATCGGTCAAATCATAGGATCACTCGGCGGCCTTGCTGCCAGCTACATCGACGGCAAGACTGCCGTGAAGAAAGCCGAAGCTGAGACCAAGATGAAAATCGCCACTGGCGAGATCAGTTGGGAGCAGGCTGCTATCGAGGCCAGCAACAATTCGTGGAAAGATGAGGCGTGGACCGTGGCATTCATAGCCATCGTTCTTGGCAGCTTCATACCGGGCATACAGCCTTACATGGCGCAGGGTTTTGCTAATCTGGACGCTGCGCCTCAGTGGTTTCAGTGGGCGATGTATGCAAGCATTGCGGCGAGCTTTGGCATCCGCACAGTGAAGGGGTTGAAAAAGTAATGGCGACACCAGCAAAAGGCAAAGCCCGCGTCAAAGTCACGGCGTCCGGCAAGAAGGTCAGCTACGGTCAAGCGGGTAAGGCAAAAGGTGGCGGCCCACGGGTCAAGCCCGGCACGTCGAAGGGCGACGCGTATTGCGCACGTTCTGCTGCGCAGAAGAAGAAGTTTCCGAAGGCGGCAAAAGATCCTAACAGCCCGCTCAATCTATCACGCAAACGCTGGAAATGTTCCGGCACCAAATCGAAGAGGTCATAACATGAAATACGGTAAAAAATCATCTGGCTTTAAGCCGTGCCCATCCTGCAAGACAAAATCCGCCTGCCGCGCCGCCGGCATGTGCAAGAAGATGGGCGTTAAAAAATGACTTATAAACTATCACAACGCAGTTTGGACCGCATGGAGGGTGTCGATGAGAGATTGGTGGCAGTGGTTAAACATGCAATCACGGCAACCAAGACCGACTTCGGCGTTATCCAAGGGCTTCGGACGATTGAGATGCAGAAGGCTCTGGTCGCCAAGGGCGCGTCACAGACAATGAAATCCAAGCACCTCGATGGCCTTGCCGTTGACTTGATGGCCTACATTGGCGGACGCGGCTCATGGGAGCTTAACCTATATGATGACCTGGCCGACGCAATGGCCGAGGGTGCCAACGCTGCAGGCTGCAAAGTGCGCTGGGGTGCTGCATGGCACATCGACAGCATTGGCCAGTATAAAGGCACAATGGAAGAGGCCATGAACGAATACATTGATTTGCGTCGGTCACAAGGGCGTCGGCCGTTCATTGACGGACCTCACTTCGAGCTGATGGTTTAGCTTAGTCAGGTTAGCTAAGTGGCCAGACAAGACCAGAAGGCCAGCGCATCGGTGGGTAGGGCCGGAGAGCATTTAGCTCTCGCCTACTTGTCGCTCGCTGGTTACTCTTGCACGCTGTGCCAGATCAAAGATCACGATGCGTATATACAGACGGATACACAGACGCTCACGCTGCAAGTGAAGACGGCCAGCAAGACACACAAGACCACCAACAGTTACGCATTCCACACGCCCAAAAAGAACGTCGATGTATCAGACGTGTTTGCGTTTGTATCCATTGATTTAGGCGCTGTGATATTCCGCCGTGGAGATGAGCTAACATCCGTGACAACATATATCTCAAGTAAAGAATTCCTAAACGAAGAGAATTCAATGCAAAAAACATTCGACAGCTTCAAATAGCCACTTGTTGCCGGGCGCGCCTTTGATTAGAAAGTCTGAGTGGGTGGCTTTTCATCGCAACTGTTTTTTGGTTTCGACGCTGCTAAATGTGCCAACATTCACGGCCACCCACACGATTACTAGAATATAATACCCACCAGCGCCATCAAGCCAGCGCCGCTGATGAAGCCAAAGATGGCTCCGATCAGACCCGCCGCGTTTATCATGCGCTCAAGCTCTTTGTCATCCATCTAAACTCTCCGATAATTTCATGTGATGCTTATTAGCGTAGGTGTGGATTCGGTGACAATTTGAACATAAAATATGACACCTTTCGATCTCAGCCTTTATGTTCTCTATTACCCCCTTTTTAACAAGCTGAGACACAGTTTTGACTTTTTGGGACGGATCAATGTGGTTAAATTCAAGTGCAACTGGATGCTCATTAAATCCACAACGACTACAGCCCTTGTTCATTTTGTAATTATCCACATATGCCTTGGCCAACGCCACTCTGACCACCTCCAATTGCCTAGAGCGCGTTCTCATCAATCATCATCCTCAAAGCAGTTATTCAACGGCTGAATGGGTTGCTTGCTAAAGACCCAGCGCCATTGCCGCTTGGTATAGCCCGGCACTTCAACAAAATCTCGCACGCGGTAAACCTTGTCCGCCTCCCACATTTTTTTGAGATAGCTTGACGTGCGTGGCACGCTGTCTCCCAGCAACTCTGCGGCCTCTGCAGCTGTAACGCGCTGGTCATACGGGATCAAAGCAAACAGGCGCTTGCCCTGTTCGATGCTGTGCTGTTTACTGGCCTCAGCCGCCTTAATCATAGATGGTGCCATTGTGGTCGGCCTGCGCGGCCCAGCCGGCAGCGGGTCGCGCTTGCCTTTGCGGTAATGCATCTGCTCGAACTCCCAGATGCAGTGCGCGTATGTGATCTCGTAGCGCTCGTGCTTATCCGTCACACCCTCCAGCTTGAGCCTCAATCGCTCGGCTGCGTCCTTTTGATCTCGCGCTTTAACACGTCGAGCAACGCTTGCTGCTCTTCCAGCCGCTGCTTCAAGTTTGGCCGCATCGCCGTCTTCGCCTCCGTCAGCATTATGCTGTTGATCCGCTCTAGCCTTTTTATAATGATCTGAGTTTGGTCCGTATTCACGTTTCTTCCTCTCCAAGGTGATATTCATTGTGGTGCATATGCGGTGTATCGTTGAGCGCGACACATGTAGAAGCTCGGCAACGTCGGCTTGCGACATGCCCTGCTGTGCGCAGTCAAGAACGTGGCGTGTGAGCGCCTCTGGATCGTATTTCATTCGTCTTCCTCCTCTTCGAATGGCGGGATCTCGCCCATGCCGCCGCACTCGGGGCATGGAACGGTCTCCATGATGATTTCGCCGATGTCTCGGCCTGCGTTGTGCGGGTATGCGAACCCCTGCTCCACGGTGCCCTCTCCGTGGCACTCAGCGCACGCTATGAGCTTCGGTAGGATGCTGTCTAAGCCCAGGCTCATGTCGCGCCCTCCTTATCCTCTGTGGCCAGCTCAGCGGCGCAGGCGGCGTATCCGGCCGCGTCGATGTAGTTGTCGGCGTGCTTCGGGTTTGACTTGGCCCTGGCGGCCTTCAGCAGCATCATCATGGTGCCTACGTCGTGCGGTAGAACCTCGACGCCAAGGTGCACGCTCCAATAAATGGCGATGGTCTTGAAGTTGTCCTCCATGTCGCCGTGGTCGGACGCCCGGTCCTTGGTTACATATTCCTTGGCCGTGTCTAAGACTTCGGCGCGGGTGAGTTTAGCCATTGGTGGTCTCCCAGTGTGTTGGACGCGCCTTCGGGCGCATTGGTTCGTCTGAAATATTAGCGGTTAACGTGCAGGCGATCAACAGCCCGCAGAGCGACGTCCATATGGCGAGGATCGCCCAGTCTTGCTTCGTTGGCATCATGTTATGCTCTCCCGGTGGGTGGGGGCCGTAGCCCCCGGTTTGATTAGGCGTTTTCTTTCTCTCTGGCCAATTTGTCGGCTGCTGCCATGATGACTGACAGAGGTGTGAATTTGCCAGCGAGGTAATAGAAGCAGCGTGTGAATGTGGTGTTATATCCGTTAGTCACTTGGTGCGGCGTGACGCTTACAGGCAAGCCACCAAATAAACGGCCAAGCTCAACAGCCTCATGGTACTGAGCCATGCGGCGCTCAATCAGATCAACCACAGTTTCTGTCACTTCAGCTTGCTTGGCTGTGATGCGATCAGACTTTGGAGCTGGCTTTACAACTTCAAGCTCTTTGAGCAAAACGCGAAATGTAATCAGATCTGTCAAGTCAGCATGGTGCGCCTCATCGAACAGGCGGAAATGCTTTTCGCGGATCTGGTGAAGATCAAACGGGATTGCAAAGTAATCTTCGCGTGACAAGCTGTCGATTGAAAATTGAAAATTGTTCTCACGAAGCATTTGGTATCCGCTGTTCAATTCACCAAGAGCTTCTTTCTGGTGAGATTTAGCCGCAAAGGTTTGGTCTTCTTGGGTCATGCTTATTGCGGATGAAACGTAATCTTGAACAGTTTTGAATTTTGTGTTGTACATGTCCGTGTTCCCTTGTTTCTGTCTATATTGTTAACATAGGGGTAACACACACCCCTTGCAAGCACAAAATGTTCACAAAGCGAAAAAAATGTTATAGGGTGCCAGGGTGACATTCATGGAGGATCACATGCTCGACGACCAAACGAAAGAACTGGTGCGCAATCTCAACAATCCGCACCGCGTAACAAACATCATGGCGCTGTTCAAATTCTGCGAACAGGCGGCCACGATCATACAGGAGCAGTCGGCTCAGCTGCACCAGCTGGCGGCGGACACGCTGAAGGCGCAGCCCGCTAAGACTGCGCCTAAAAAAGCTGCTAAGAAGTAGCGAATTACTGGGGTATGCTGAGCAGTCCGCCTGATTGGCGTGCCCCAGACCGCAGAGCATCCAACAGCATTTGCGTCGTCACGCTGTCTTGTGTTGGCATGAGTAGGCTCTGCATAGGCGCAGAGGTTATCGCCTTCCGTCCAGCCGCGGGGATCGCTGCGCCAGCTGCGCCGCCAATCATCATGGCTGGCACAGGGTCCATACCCATCTGCGTCGCTGCATATGCTCCGCCGCCCGCGCCAAGAATACCGCCTCCGCCTGCAATGCTTCGACGTCCACCCGCCTGCACGGCTGGCATGGAGCTAACGACCTCTTCCGCTGCGCGCCCAAGATTGGCGAGCTCAGATCCCGTGCCAAGAATGTAGCGGTCGCCCTCGCGGCTGCGCAGGGCGCCAGAGAGCATTGCCGGAGAGATATAACCTCCAGCGCTGTCAGACCCGCGCGTCTTTAGTGCGCGCATAGTGGTCAGATAGTTTCTATATTGATCTCTGGCCTCCATAAGCTCCGGGACCAGCTTTGGTTGCGTGCGCCGGACACTCTCAATCATAAAGTCGTCAACCACGCCGTTCATCTTAAACGCGCTTTCGTAAATAAGCGGATCGTTAGTGCCGTTCATTACCTTGCGAAGTCGGGATCGCATATTTTGCAGTTTTTTGTTAGATATTGCTTTGCTGCCTGCCGCTGCATTTAAAAACTCGTCGTTTATGTCAACGAGAAACGGCGGGATGTCCCCAGTCGCCGAAGAGCCCATATGCTCCTCGATGATGCTGTTGGCTTTTATTGCGGTTTCCGTGCTTGGCACGTCGTCCACAACATTGTCAGCTCGATCAAACACTTTGCCGAGGCGACTTTTTACGTCACGCATAGCCGCCGGGGTTGCCAGCTCGCTGTCTGACCCCATTGTACGCATGGTTGCAGTGGTCAAGGTTTTCTTTGTTTCCAGCGGCACTTCCACGCTGCCTTCGAGGGACATGAGCCGTGGAGATCCTGCCTTCAAGCCAGTGGTCATGGACACACCAGCATCCTCAAGCGTCTGCACAGCCTCGCCGCGCGCCGTTCCGGGCTGCGTTAAACGCGCCTCGGGGCCAAGCAGCGCTCTCTGCGTGCCTTGGCGCAGTGCGCTAGTCGCTAATGGCGTTCCAAGAGCTGCGGCTAATCTCGCCGGCCCTTCCATTTCTGTACCCTCAGTCATCTGGCCGGCTGTCTCACTGGCCAAGGCTGGAAACAGGGTGGTCAGGGCTGATCGAGCAGGCGCAGCGGCGAGCTGTAAGCCAGTCTTAACTGGGTAGCCAAATGGCATAACTGCTCCGCCGCCGGCAAACTCTGATACGGTTCCTGCGAATTTTCCTTCGGTAGTTGTGGGCTGGTAGTCCAGAGTATCGCCAAACTGTGATCTAGCGGCGTCCATGACTGAAGTTTTGTAGTCCACAGGCGGGACTTGGCCAGTCCCCAACGCCTCGGCGCCAAACCCAGCAAGGCGACTTAGCATGGATATTGGGCCTCCTTCAGCCAACTCCAGCACGTTGCGCCCTAAGTCTAATGCGCCAGCAGCGCCGCGGATCGCACCAGATTTTGCTGCCGCTCGGACGTCCTCGCCTCTGGTTACTTGAGTTGCCTCGACGCCCTCTTGATATATTTGCAAGAGCCTGTCGCGATCAGCATCGCCCTGAGCAGTGCCCAGAGCGTCCATTTCTTGCGCTTTGGTGAGTATGGCATTCAGCTCTTGCTCTGTCATTATAAGCCCATCCGCTTTTTGAAGTCTTCAATGCTTTCATCCGCAGCTGGCGCATCAGACGATGGGTCTAACCACGCTGGGCGACCTCCAAAATGAGTGTCCAGCTGGGTGGCGCCCTCAGCACTTGCTCCATTGTAAAGGCCGCGCACGATGTTTTTATACCGTCGGTCGATCTTGGCCAATGATTTCTTCACCGCCTCTGGTCCGAGTGCTAAGTCCAGCTTGGTCACGTCATCCAAAAGAATGTTCAGCTCTTCTTTATTCAGCGCGCCCATAGTTGCGCCTGTAGACTTCAGGTCTTTCAGCGTGTCCAGAGCGAGAGTTGACCGGAGACTATCGACCAGAGCCTGTGTCTGGCCGGCTTGCGTGAATGGGACGTTGCGCAAGAACATCGCCATTGGCCCAGTTGTCATCGTGGGATCTGCGTCAATCGCGGCTATGATCTCTTGCATCGTCTCCAGCTGACCAGCGGCGGATGACGCTTTGCCTTCCAGTCCCATCTGCGCCTGCATCTGATCCTGTATCTGCTTAACCTGCAACGCAATCGCCGGCGCCATGCTCGGGTTTACCATCGCCAGGTTGAGAAGCTGTTGGATGCGTGCCTGCGGGTCAGCGCCGGCGCCGCCGCCAACAAGACCTTGCAGCATCTGCCGCTGAGCCGCCGCCGCCGTAGCCTTGCGCTGTATGTCGGCTTGCTCGTTAAAGCGGCCGAGCAGAGCCTCTACCTTTCCGCCCTGCATACCCTGCAAAGCTCTACCCGCGTCGGAAAGCCCAGCAAAGGCCAACATGCGGCGCTGGTCCTTTGACATACTTTGGTATGAAAAAGGCTGCGCCGGCTTTTGCGCGTCCAACATCTGTTGGAGCAGCGCCATGTTGTCGTTTGCAGGCGGAGTTGGCACGCCCTCAACCGCCAGATTGCCGCCGGGGCTCCTATCGTCAGTTATGGCTGGCGCTTCGGGAGTGGCTTGAGGCGTAACGCCAAGTACCTGCAAGTCTTCAGGCGTGGCGATTTCACCCTCCATCGCGCCCGGACGCCCCGCGGCAATCAGCTTGGCGATGTCATCTTTAGTAAGTATGCGTTCCATGTCTATGCCCCGTATCCAAATCCAGTGCCTACGTCCCCGACGCCAGAGAGCACCTGCCCAACCGCCTTCAACCCGCCAAACGGATCGCGCGCCGTCGTTGTGCCGAGGCCCGCCGGAACGCCGGTGCTCGCCGCCAGGAGCGCGTTAAGCTGCGTGAGCGGGTATGCTTGCTGCTCTTGGAACATTGCGTAATCCGACTGCAACTGAGCCTGCTCAAGCGCGCGCTGCTGCTCTCCCGCAGACATCTGAGCCCCGAGGCCGGAGAGCTGCGATTGCAAGCGCTGGCCCGCCAGGCTGCCCAGCGCGTTTGCCGCCGCCGACTGGATGCCGGCACCTTGAAACTGGCCTTGGAAATTGGCTGCGTTAGCCGCTTGAGCTCGAGCCGCGGCGGCTTCGCGAGCCTGCTGCACGTTGCCAATGTCGAACTGGCTCGATTGCAACGCCTGTGTAAACGCCTTTTCCTGCAAGCCGGAGACAAGATCTGCCGCCTGCTTTCCGTAAGCCTCCCGCGTCGCGGCCTCCGCAATTCCTTGGCGCGATCCTCCAAAGGCTTTTGCCGCAGTCGCCTGCGCGCCCAGCTTGTTCAGCGCCTGCTCCTGGGCGCCTCCCAACGTCTCAAGGCTGCGGTTAATTACGTTTTGAGTGTAGGGTGACATATACGCGCCAATGTCTGTCGTGGCCAGCTGGTTCACATCAACCTGCCCTTCAGCGCCCATGCTTGAGGGGTCGAACCCCGTCAAGCCTTGCTGAACGCCTGCCGCCTGTCCGTATGCCTGACCGCCCATGTTGAGCCCGCCGAAGCCGGAAAGCGCCTGCTGCTGGGTCGGCGTCATGCCGGCAATCGTCTCGCCAGTGTATGGAGTGTATTCCGTGTCGGCGATCTCAATGCCGCGCGGAAGGATCTCGCTGCGGATGAAGTCTTCCTGCCACTGCGGCAGTTTCTTTGTTTCGGTCGTAGTCGAACTCATTGGCTCAGCTCCATCTCATAATGTCTGCGCGTTTCACGGAAGGAAGCCGCTTCTGCGTATTTGGCAAAACCCTTGCGACCGTCAGTTTCAATCGCGTCCATTTTAGCTTCTTTCGCTATTTTTGTCAAAGTGGCCAAAGCCTCACCGGCCCAGAGGTGCATGTCCTCTCCGCCCATCCACTCGATCTTGAGGTTGCGGCGCAGCGGGTGGTGCAAAATGCAGGTCACGACGGACGCCATTGGCGCCCCGTCGACGTAAACCATCCACAGCAGTGACATGCCATCGTATAGGTCTTGGATGATGTGATCGGCGTCTACATTGTCCTGGCGCGCAGTAGACATCGCTATGAAGCGCCGCGCGTCGTCGATCACCGATGGAAGGTTCTCCGGCAAAACGGCGAACATTTCCACCTTGGGATCTTGATGCGGCTCGAAGCTGACCTTTATGACGTTTTCTCTATTCATCCATGCAACCTCGTTATCGCAATAGTGGACGCTGGTGCTGCGGGTGCAAACGCCGTTGCCGCAGTTGCATCAAGAAAACCACTGGTGCTGTCAATGGCCCACATGGCCTCCAAGTAATCTCCGGCACTAAACTCAAATATAGCCGAGCGGGACACCACCAAGACTGAACCGTTTTGATGCAGTGCGCTTTTCATTGTTGACCCAGCAACGTCAACGCCGTTGACGCGAGGCCAGAACCAGAAGTTTACAGTTGAGCTGGACGTGGACGCAATTTGCGCCGAAAACGCAATCATGTACTGACCAGCTTCCTCAAACACCAAGCGAGAGGCTGGTGTGCCGTTTGTAACACCATCGGCGATGCTTGACGTGTACGTTAAAGCGTACGCTGTGTTTGTAGATGCCGCTGTCTGATCCGTTGTAATGCCGCCAGCATACTGGCCGTCTTCCAGCACAATCTGGCGAAACTCGCCGTTCTTAGAAACGACCGGGTAGCCGTTTACTTCATCCCATAATATTACCCCATTTTCAGAAGGGTTGTCTGTTGCTGTTTTGAATCCTAGCTTCGCCAGGTTTTGCTGCAAGTATAACGAAAGTTGACGCCCCCACTGGCGCAAATCTGGGCCAATAGGGGGCAATATTGGGGCTGGCATTATCTACGCCCCCCAGCCTTAATATCAACCCGCATATTGCCAACCCTAAAGTCTGACAAGGCTGCGCCTTCGACGCGCATTCTAATCTGACGGCCAGTAAACCTAACTGATGTAGGGTTGGACGTTGCGAACGGCCCGTGGCTTGTTTCAGTGCCGTTGGGGTAGAACCTTGTTTTGAATGTTAAATTTACTTCGCCCTGCGCTTTTTCATCTGGAATAAGGTTGGTAATCCGCGCCACTTGATCCCCTGAGCCTATAGATATAGGCCCGGTTTCTGCAAAGATTGATGAGCTATCAACATTTAACCCAACCTCATGGTCATATATATCGCTATCTGCATTGTGGCCAGCCATAAGAGGATACCGAAAAACACCGCGCTGCACGCCGCTGGTGCGTGATAAGTTGCCGATCAACCAGTGACCTTCTTTGTAATCATAAGCGACATATCGGTCTATTTCTGTTGAGCCTTCTGAGCAATAAAACCACCAAACCTCGCCGTATTGACCATTGGCAAACGACCAAACCTTTGACTGTTGCGCCGTGTTAAAGTCGCTAAACACATAGTCAAATACGTCGCACGGTATTTCTTGAACGCTGTTACCGTCAAATCTAAAGAAACCGCGCTGGCCCATCCAGAACACGCCCATATCAACGTCGGCCGCAGCCTTTCGAGATATGGCCCCGCAAGAGGTTCCAACGCGCTCAAACCCGTACACATAAGGCGGTCCAGTATAACGCGCGGTATGCGCTGACGTATCAGTCAGAATAAGCGTCTGACCTCGCGTTCTAATGCCCTGCATAATTTGCCCGCTGTCAGAAAGCTCAATGTCGCCAGCCTCGTTTGTTGCCGCTGGCGTCCACAGCGTGTTGTTTTCTCGATCACACCATGAAATTTTGCGAGGATTGCCGCCGCTACCAAGAGCAAAAATAAAACGCTCTTCTGTTACAACCAATCCAAGATTATTTATTGGAGCATTTGCAATGGGCGCGGCTTTAGCACCAGACCCAAGCTGCCATTCCAACAAACGCTTATCATCTTTTGAGCAGGCTACAAGATATTCGCCAAAGTTGTCTAAACTCCACGTCGTCGCCTCTAGTGGTACAGAATTTGTACTCTGCTGGATTGGCTGACCGTAATAGCCGTTTCCATAAAATCCATCCCCATACCCTGTGCCAACCTCTGCACTTTCACGACCAGCAGTCAAATCGGTGGGCGTAATATCATAAATAGTTCCGCTGCCGATCATTGCCTTTAATTCGCTATAAGAGCCGCCAGCAAGATAGGCATCACTGGAATTTGTCTCCCAACTGTGCATGCCTCGCACGGGATTTGTGCTGAACGACGCTTTTCGTTCTTGCCAGCCTCCAATGGGGCGCAAGCTATTATCTCTCCACCTGACCAAACTTCCGTCGCGCCAGCGGCCAGATTGCTCTAAGTCAGTGCCGTTGCGGTAAAAGCCTGCGGGTATATCAAGGGGAACTAATGTCATTTGTTAATTCCGGGTTTGAATTGAAGTTTCTGAAGGGGCATTATGACGTACCTATCTCATAAGCTACTGCATTAAGCATTCTTGAACCAGATGCAGTATTGGTGTGTGATATGGTTATGTCTCCAACATTTGTTCCGTTAGGAAAAACATGCATTGAAATATAACGAAGGCCCGAAACCTTAAAACCAGATCCCGAATAGCCTGTAGTAGCTTGAAACACCCGGAAACCGTCTATGTTTTTACTAAAAACAATTCCGTTGGTATTGCTACTATTGTGGTTCATAAATACCGTAACCAAAAGAGTACACCGCGTTGACGGAACAATGCCTAAAGATATGGCACTTGACGTAATAGTACCAGTGCCTGTATTGCCAATAAAATTTGTACTGTCTTTGAAACTTCTAACGGCGATATCGAAATCGGGCCGGAGCCTTATCAAACTTCCATCTGATCGCTCGTAACCGTCTTGGCCTGTAGGTAAGAAACCGCTTATTGTTGTACCCGGCTCACTTCCATCGGCCGAATATTGGCAACTGCCACATGACGCACATATTTTTGGATTGTCCCCGGATGAAGCATAATTTGAAAACGTGGCAGACAATCGCGTGAAACCCGTTCCAGAGGGCGAATAATAACCATCTGACACAGGATTAGGAAAAGTGGTTACATCACTGTCCCCAGAACCTTGCGCAACAATTAACATGTCGCCGGACACAATATCTGCATCGGATGCCACTGAAAACGAGCCGAAACTCATGTCAGCATCAATCGTGGAAGCCGTCATTGTCCGGCCCGGCCCACCACGACCCTTAAAACTTTGAGAAGATGCTGCGCCAAGTGTGCTTAGTAAAGGCATCGCTTAATCCTATGTACCGTAGAAGGTTCTATCTGCAAAAATAGTCCATGCACTAGCACCCCTCCTAAAGAAGGTGAACGTATAGACATCCATACCACTTGCATTTCCAGAAGAGGGCTGCGTTCCACCTTGCCAGAAAAACGAGGAACTGCTTAATTGCGAAGTGCCGTCTATTTTGACATCGGAAACATAATACGGGGTACTACCATTATTAACGGCATATACCGCTGTCAGCGATTTACCTACAGGAACAATATCAGCAAAAGTAGTAGAGCCGTCACCCCTGAAATTTAATTGTACATTTCCCGAGGCGTTGGCTGAGTTTAAGTATACCGCTTGTGTTTTACAATCAAAGTTAACGACACCTGTTGCGGCGCTTGTGTCGTTTGTAAACTTTTCAATAGTGGCACCTGCCAACTCACTGTCGGTAATCGTTATACCTGAAGGTTCAATGTTGGAATTAAAGTATGTGGTAAAGTCAGTCATCGCGACTTGAACCATTGTGCCATTGTCATTGACAACTGCACGATCTGCGTCTGCAAGTGTTGTAGCGGTGGCTGCGGTGTCACCGTCCAAGACGTTTAACTCTGCCGTGGTCGCCGTAACACCGTCCAAGACGTTTAACTCTGCCCCTGTCGCCGTTACACCGTCCAAAATGTTTAATTCTGCCGCTGTCGCCGTTACACCATCTAAAATATTCAACTCTGCCGTGGTCGCCGTTACACCATCCAAGATGTTCAATTCTGCCGCTGTCGCCGTAACATCTGTGCCGTTGATGGTCAGTGTGCTTAGATCAGGCGCGATTGTGCCGGACGTGCCGTTTATGCCGTCAACAATCGTATCTAACGCCGTGTTGACGGTCGTACCCCATGTGTTCTCTGAGCCGCCGACGGTGGGCTTAGTTATGCTAATAGTCATTTAATAGCCTCGCGCTTTTTTTGCACTATACCTTATTTTGCCAGCAATGGCTACGCCGCCTGTTGCTCTGTCCAAGTCGTAGCAGAAGTTGATTGTTCTGTCCACGTTTCCGCGTCAACAGCCTGTTCTGTCCAGGTCTCAGGCCCGACAGGTTCGACCTGCCACTTAAACCGCGCTGGGCCAACGGTTGGAGATCCAGCAACGACATTGTCCAGAGTGATGCTGTGGGCTTGTGTGATGCTTGAGTCGCCGACAGTTGGCACACCAGCTACAACACTTAGCGGGATTAAGTTGCTGACCTGGCTAATCGAGACAGTCGCAACTGTCGGAACGCCGCTCGTAATGTCAGTAGAAGTTAGCGCAACATTTTCAACCAGCGTTGAATTAGCAACGGTTGGGACGCCGGTGATAATGTCAGCTGACGTTAGGCTTTGAGCGCCAGTTATAACGGATGTACCAACAACAGGTGCGCCAGCGTCAATATCCAACGCAGTTGCATTGTGAACTTGGCTAATTGTGACATCACCAACGGTTGGTGCGCCAGACACGATGTCGGTTGACGTTAAAACGCTTTGTACCGCTGCCGTGGGGGTGCCAACAGTAGGCGCGCCGGACGTGATGCCCACTAATGCCAGCCCATTGACTTGGGCAATAGTGGAAGCCTCAACAGTCGGCACGCCCGTTGCAATGCCAGCCCCCGCAAAAATGTAATTCTGATCTAGGTCAGGCGACCCAACAGTCGGCGCACCTGAAACAATGTCAGTTGCTGTTAGATTTTGGTCGTTTGTTGTTGTAACGTCAGCAACGGTTGGGATTCCAGACGTAATGCCTATTGCCGCCAGCGTGTGTTCTTGAGACATTGCTGACGCTGCGACCGTAGGAGTGCCAGTTACAACATCAACGCTGATTAATGCGTAATTTACGTCTATGTCTGAAGTCGCAACGATGGGCGTCCCGGCCACAATGTCAACGCTAATTAATGCTTGGTTTGCGTCTGCGTCTGGTGTGCCTACGGTTGGCACACCCGCCGTAATATCATCAGACGTAAGTACATGAACCTGAGAGATTGTTGAGGCAGCAACCGTGGGTGCGCCTGCAACAATGTCCACAGTAGATATAACCTGCTCGGAAGCAGCCCCGGTATCCGCTAAAGGGGCAGAAGCTAGAGGACTAAAGCCAAGCATGTGTTACTCCTTAAACGGCAGTCGATCCCGCCATGTCATCCTGAGCCATTACCCAAGAATAGCACTTGTCCATGAATGCGTCACCAGATGCAGCCTGAACGTCATCTAGGTTTGCGTTGTACCGTTTGAAGTCTACCTCACGAGTGTCGTCACCAGGTGTAGCTGTCGCATATGCTGACAGGTCAATCATCACGGAGAACTTTGGATCAGTTCCACGTTGACGGCTGATTGCCGCTGTCACGATACGGTAGTATGCGTTGTTAAAAGCGATGCCATACTGGGAGGCACCTTCTGCGATGTTGTTTTGAATAGCCATTGAGTTTCTCCTTTTAGGCGTAAGTTACTTCAGATGTGTGGATCGTAGCGACCCACCTGATGTTAGTTGATGCTGCACCTGTGGCCTCTACTTTAAGGCCACCGTTTGTTGTGTCAGCGGATAGTGCCAAGCCCCAGCCGGGGGTATTATCAAGAACAGTTGTTGCGCTGTTGACTAGCACTGTCGTACCAGCAGAACCTTCCCTGCGGATCAAGCCCTCGACCTTCCATGCTGCACTTGCTGTACCATCACCCGCCTTTTGACGGGCTACGATGGTGCCGTGGAAGGCGTAGGCTGAGTTGTTGGGTAGGATGACTTGGTTGATGGCGTCACCCGAAGTATTAGTTGCAGTTAATGCTTCAGCAGTTGCGTCTGTTGTATCACTGCGCAAAACATACTTAGAGGACTGAGCATCACCAGTGGCTGTAAAATGACCAGCAGAATGCGCCCACTGACCTCTTACAGTGGTTTTAGCCCTTAGTCCTGATGCCACTGTATACTGTTGACCAGCTTCGTTTCGCTCACCACATAGAATTATGGAGTAGTTAGAACTACTATTGATGGTGTTGCTTTCACCACCAAGAATAGTGCCATAATTACTGTTTACTGTATTGCCTGTCCCATTAAGGACAGAACTTCTGTAGCTATTAGCAGTGTTTGCATAACCTCCTGCTACAAAACTATAAGAACCCGCAGCCTTGCTCTGATTACCCATGGCAATTGCATTGGTATTCAAAGCACCATAGCTAGAGGAGTTGTTAGCTATAGCTGCTGCGAAGCTGTCCGTACCAGAGGCGTAAGCTCTATAACCAACCGCAGTTGCCTGTGAGTTAGTTGCAGTTTTTGCTTGATAACCAAGGGCAAAAGAGTTGTCTGAAGCAGCACTTGATTCAGCACCTATCGCCACAGAAGCACTACCAGACGAAGCAGAGTTTGCCCCCATTGAAATAGCGTTAGACCCACTAGCAGCAGAATTAACCCCAACAGCAAAACCACGAAGGCTACTAGCATTTGCAAGATTACCAATAGCTACGGATCTAAGGCCCGACGATACTGCCCCAAGGCCAATCGCTACTGCATTCGTGCCAGTAGCACTTGGCAAAGTAGACGTACCATCGTAGTTTTCAGCAAACAGATCAGCACCTCCACCACCGCCGCCAGCATCCGCAAAGGTTACAGCCCCAGAGCCATCTGTGGTAAGCACTTGGTTAGCTGTACCGTCTGAGGTGGGCAGGGTGTAGCTTTCTGAAATGCGAACTGTGTCAGCCGTACCACCAATGCTTACTTGATTTATAGCTGTTGATTGTACACTGTCACCGATTGTAATTGCATTTGCATGACTAGCTGTGTTGGTGTCTCCGATTGCAACTGAATTGGATGCTGACGCAATTGAATTGTAACCCAAGGATAAAGCAAAGTTGCCGCTAGTTTGGTTGGCTCTACCAATTGCTACAGATTGAGTACCTGCCGCCGTAGATTGGTAGCCAAGCGCAAGAGCAAATTGACCTGTTGAATTTGTCGTATGACCAAAAGCTAACGACCCTTCATTTGTTGCTTTTGCTTGATAACCTATTGCAACACTATTAGAACCAGTAGCACCATAGCTAGAGGTGTTGTTGTCTATAACTGCTGCGAAGCTGTCGGTGCCAGAAGCATAACTTTTACCTAATGCTGCTGCCGCATCGCCAGCAGATGTTGCATAACGTCCTAGTGCAAGCCCATCGGTTGTAGTTGCGGAGGTTGAAGCCTGCGGGCCAACTACTACAGATGTTCCCCCCGCTGCGGTGCTAAGTACACCAAGGCAAACGGATTGGCTACCGCTTGCTGTTGACCTTGGCCCTGCAAGGGCTTGTGAACCGCTTGCAACCGCTTGGTATCCAAGGGCTACAGTGTAGAAGTTGGAAGCAGTTGTATCTCGCCCAATAGCAAAAGAGTCTTGGCTTGTCGAACTAGCACCATTCCCAATCGCCACAGCATTCGTACCAGTTGCACTTGGTGCAGTGGGACTGCTTGAGTTTTCTGCATAAAGCTCTAAAGCTGCACCACCACCACCAATCGCTGTGCCGTCTAAAAGCAGGTCAGTACCGTCAGAGCTTAGTGTAACGCCGCTGCCTGAGCCTGTGTGATCTAATTCAATCTTACCCATTATGCGTATGTAACCTCGCTTGTGTTGACCGTGGCAACCCACCTAATGTTTGTAGCTGCTGCGCCAGTAACCTCTATCTTCAAGCCGCCGTTGGTTGTGTCAGCCGTCAAAGCAATGTCCCACG
>Ga0206130_10003600_pt1 | contig 20015 bp, 16 predicted proteins | sample Helgoland_Spring_9_FD_148637 | JGI IMG/M metagenome (GOLD analysis project Ga0206130, IMG submission 148637) | Pelagic subsurface seawater microbial communities from Kabeltonne, Helgoland, North Sea - Helgoland_Spring_Bloom_20160512_1 | ecosystem: Environmental > Aquatic > Marine > Epipelagic ... | reverse complement strand
TGACTGCAGTTCCTCTGTCCTCATCTCCCCAGCGGATTTTCACTGTGGGGTTCTGCCCACCGGTGCTGTTCAACACTCCGGTAAGCACGGCCGTCTCCCGCGAAGGTTGGTTTACACTCATCGCCCCGAAACCGGCCGGGATGATGGTCTGGGCACTACTGGCGTTGTAAAACAAGAAAATTAAAAGGGTGGATAAACTATTTGTGAGGGTCTTCATGTGAAATTAGGAGTTCGTGCGGGAAGAAATTTGTATGTAAAAATGCAATTTATCTTATAAAAATGTAATAAAATAAGTATTTTTTGTATATTTATGTGTTTTTATTTAAAGCAGTGTATTTAGGGACTTTAGAGCTATATTTGGTATTAGCTTTAAATACAAAAAAAATACGTAAAAACATATTTAATTTTACTTATTCAAAATTTACATTTGGAGCAGTGTTTGTTATTCTGCTGGAAAGTTTATAATATTAGGTGTTTTGGTTGCTTTCTAAGTTGCGAAATCATTCATCATGACCGCGATAAGCAAAGAACTTTTACCCAACCGAGTAGAGATCTTACTGAAATGTGAAATGCAGTAAGTTTTTCTTTTGGATGGTAATAAACAAGCCAGATACCGAGTTTTAAGTTTGTATCTGTTACTTACCAACCTGTCCCTTTACCCAAAATTTAAGGAAAACTTGACCCCTTTAGTATATTCTACGCGTGGTTTACTCCCCAAAGGGAATCCAAATATTTTTAATTTCGGTAGCCTGTCTTAGAAATTCTCTTCCCTCTCCTTCTTGGTTATCAGACCAGTCCCGCTTCAAGCCTTGATTTACCCATGTTCGCTTTACATTACTAGCAGAAATCTTTTCGACATCGTAGGAAAGTCCTGAAGAGCCAAAATACCAGAAAGCATCAACATTCATATGCCCAGCCAACGGGTCTATGATTTCATTGTGTTTGGCTGTGACCAGATTAATTACCCCCTTAGGAAGATCGGAGGTTTCCAGCACCTGATAGAGGTCGGTGGCCGATAGTGGAAAAGGTTGGGAGGGCACAACTACACATGGGTTACCCATGGCGATGGCAGGTGCGACCAGGGAAATGAGACCAAGGAGGGGGGATTCGTCTGGGCAAATGATACCAATTACGCCAACGGGTTCATTCATGGCAAGAGCAACCCCTCTAATCGGAGCTCCATGTGCGGTTCCATCAAATTTATCCGCCCAAGCTGCGTAGGTAAAAAGCCGATCAATTGCGAGATTAACTTCCCCCGTAGCGGATTCATTTCCTCGACCTGTCATGGCTGAAATTCTTTCTGCAAATTCATTTTTGCGAATAGAGAGATTTTCTGCGATATAGAAAATAATCTGGGCCCGTAAGTGGGTGGTGGTTTTCCCCCACCCCTTGGCTGAGCTGGCTGCTTCCACCGCATTACGTATGTCTTTACGGTTTCCATGTCCAACCAGTCCAATTTCTTTGCCAGCATCCGAGAAGACCGGATAGGAATACCCACTTTCTGGTCTCACCTGTTTTCCGCCAATAAAAAGCTTCGGAGTACGGTCGATTTCAGCTTTTTCTGGAACAGGTTTACCTTTTTTTGCCTCTATTTTATCCAATGGCTTAGAAGGACTGTGGCACGACTTGACATAGCCATAGAGACCTTCCCAACCTCCCTCGCGACCAAAACCACTTTCCCTTCTTCCACCAAATCCTGCAGAAGCATCAAATTGGTTGGTCGAATTGATCCAGGCCACACCGCAAATGACTTGGGGAGCAATATCCAGGGCAAGATTAATGTTTTCAGTCCAAATAGATGCGGCTAGGCCGTATCTAGTATTATTGGCCAATGCAACAGCTTCGGATGGTGTTCTGAAAGTCGTACCAGTAAGAACTGGGCCAAAGATTTCCTCCTGCATTAAAGGACTGGCAGGATCAACATCTGTGATCAGGGTAGGTGGATAAAAGCAACCTGTAGCTGGTAGCTTATTTTTTCCCACATAGAGATTTCCCCCTTCCTTTAACCCATTTTCTACGCAAAGGGAAATGGCATCTCTTTGAGAAGGGTCAATAATAGCCCCTATATCGACCGATTTATCAAGAGGGTTACCAACCCTCAACTTATCAATCCTTGCTTTGAGTTTTTTATGGAAAACTTGGGCCACTCCCTCCTGTACAAAAAGACGAGAGCCAGCACAGCAAACCTGGCCTTGGTTAAACCAAATTGCATCAACTAAACCTTCCACCGCACTATCGATATCTGCGTCATCAAATACAATATAGGGAGATTTGCCACCAAGCTCGAGGGTCAGCTCTTTTCTTTGTCCAGCGGTGGCGACTCTTATTTTTCGCCCCACATCTGTAGAACCGGTAAAAGCGATCTTGTCTGCTTCCGGATGGGCTGCAATCATTTCTCCAACGCGACCATCCCCGGTGAGGATATTAAGCACTCCATCTGGTAAACCTGCCTCTGTGCACAGTTCTGAAAAAAGAAGAGCGGAGAGAGAAGTATACTCTGCTGGCTTGATGACAACGGTATTGCCCATGGCAAGGGCAGGGGCTATTTTCCAGGCAAGCATGAGCAAAGGAAAGTTCCATGGGATGATTTGGCCAACCACCCCAAGTGGTTGATACTGGGGCATCTCTTTTTCCATAAGTTGGGCTGCTCCGGCATGGAAATAAAAGTGCCGGGCTACGAGTGGGATATCCACATCTCGGCTTTCTCGAATCGGTTTTCCGTTATCGATGGTTTCGACCACGGCAAGTAAGCGGGCGTGCTTTTGAACGAGTCGGGCGAGTGCATACAGATATTTGGCTCGGATATTCCCCCCAATGTCCCTCCAGTTAGCCTGGGCTTTTCGGGCAGATTGCATGGCTTGATCCACATCTTTTTGTTCGGCTTGGCAGATGGAGGCAAGGAGCTGACCGGTTGCTGGGTTTCGAGTTTCAAAAAATTCTCGCCTCGGTGCTGATTTGTAATTTCCATTGATAAATAAGCCAAATTTAGCATTATTTTTTTTCAACCATTCGAGAGCAATATCTTGGCTCTCCGGGGCTTCTCCATAATCCATTGTCTCTAAAATTTCTTTAACTTTCATTGTTTATCCCATGGCATGTCGATAATCAGCCGAATAATGACCGGTTGTAAAATGTTCAAGTTGTCGTTCAATATCTCCAAGTAAACTGGAGGCACCAAATCGGAAAAGGTCAGGGTAGAGCCACCGATCCCCCAGTTCTTCTTTGATCAGCGAAAGATAAGTTATGGCATCTTTTGCCTTGGATATTCCACCGGCCGGCTTGTAGCCAACCATGTAGCCTGTTTTTTCATGGTAATCCCGGATCTGGCGCGTCATGGTAAGGCTTACCGGTAGGGTAGCATTTACCTTTTCCTTTCCGGTGGAAGTCTTTATGAAGTCTGCCCCGCCCATCATACATATTAGCGATGCACGAGCCACATTGCGAAGAGTCCCAAGTTCTCCAGTGGCAAGAATTGCTTTTACATGAGCCTCTCCACATGCATCCCGGAAATCATTCATTTCCTCATACAGGGCTTGCCAGTTTTGTGAAAGTACATGACGGCGGGAAATAACAATATCTATCTCCTTGGCCCCCGCTTTTACCGATTCACCAATTTCCCCTACGCGAAAGGTGTAAGGGGAAAGGCCAGCGGGAAATCCGGTAGAGACGGCGGCGACAGGGATCTCGCTTCCTTTGAGGGCTGAGACTGCCGCTGAAACCATTTCATGATATACGCAAATGGCTCCAGTAGTGATTGAATTGGGCTGTATACCCAAGGAGTGAAGAAGGTCGGATCGTACTGGATGTTTTGCTTTCTGGCAAAGTCTGCGTACACGGTTCCCAGTGTCATCACCAGAAAGGGTAGTGAGGTCTATGCATGAGATAGCTTTGAGTAACCAGGCTGCTTGGTTTTCTTTTTTGACGGACCTTCGTGCCGGCAATGATTTACAACGCCTTTCGATGGCTGATGTATTTGCCTGCACAGCGAAAACCCAATCCAGATCAAGTGCTGTCCCTGGATTTCGGATGATAGGGGTAGGGCTTTTAGGTAAACTCATTGGGGAATGTTATATCAACTATTGGCTGATTTTCATCTGCTTGCAAGGCTTGATCTTTTGCCACAAGCACTTCAATCTTAGATGTCATGAGTGATCTTTTAAAGAAAGCTAAAACCGTTCGTGTAAATGCTCACGCACCTTACTCAAATTTTAAGGTGGGCGCTGCTGTACGATCTGTCGATGGAAATGACTTTGTCGGGTGTAATGTTGAGAATGCAGCTTACCCGGAAGGGCTCTGTGCTGAGGCAGGAGCTATCGCCGCCATGATTGCAGCAGGAGATAGGCAAGTGAAGGAGATATGTATTGTTGCGGACAGCACTCAGTTGATCACTCCCTGTGGAGGGTGTCGCCAGAAATTGGCTGAATTTTCCGAAACTGATACGGTGGTACTCGTAGCAAACTTATCGGGACAGAGTTTACAGCGAACTGTAGGTGAATTGCTTCCTGACTCGTTCAATCCTGACCGTTTAGGACCATTATGAGTCTGTCTATCATAATAAGCAAAGCCCGGGACAAAGTTTGCCTGAGTAAAGATGAAATAGATGAATTCTCTGCGGGCTTAGCCAATGGTTTAGTCAGTGATGCACAAGCCGCAGCTTTTGCCATGGCAGTTTGCCTGAATGGGTTGAGTAAGGAAGAACGAGTTTTCCTTACTTTGGCTATGAGAGATACGGGTAATGTCAAAAAGTGGAAGGTGTCAGGCCCTGTGATCGATAAGCATTCAACGGGTGGCATTGGGGATAATGTTTCCCTGGTTCTGGCACCTTTACTTGCTGCCTGTGGTGCTTATGTACCCATGATTTCAGGTCGAGGACTTGGGCATACCGGAGGAACTCTTGATAAATTGGAATCTATTCCAGGTTACCGGACTGAGGTGGAAAATCAGGAATTTGAAAGAATTGTCGCAGAGGTTGGCTGTGCGATTGTTGGAGCTGGAGAGGGGATTGCCCCTGCGGATAAAAGGCTCTATGCCATTCGGGATCTTACGGGTACGGTGGAGAGTGTAGATCTGATTACCTCTTCCATTCTTTCTAAAAAACTGGCAGCTGGTCTGGACTCTTTGGTCCTTGATGTAAAGGTGGGGAGTGGCTCTTTTATGACAGATATGGCGAAGGCCAGAGAGCTTGCTCAATCCTTGGTTTCGGTTGCTAATGGAGCGGGTTGCAAGACCACAGCCTTGCTGACAGATATGAATGAATCTCTGGCAAACGCAGCTGGCAATGCTTTGGAGGTAAAGTCTGCCCTCAAACTTTTAAAGAATAAGAAGGGGCAAGACAGACTGCTTGAAGTGGTTCTTTCCCTTGGGGCAAATTTATTAGTGACATCGGGTGTAGCATCGGACAATGCCAGCGGCAGGAAAGCACTGCAACAATCTTTAGCCAATGGAAAGGCCGTCGAAGTCTGGGGAGGTATGATTCATGCCCTGGGTGGACCCCATGACTTTATTGACCGGGCCGCAAACTATCTCGAAGAGGCAGCTGAAGTGGTTGAGTTTGTCTCTCCGATAGCGGGATATGTAGCAAAAGTGGATGGGCGAATTCTTGGACAAACGATCATTGAAATGGGTGGAGGTCGAAAGAAAGCAGGGGAAGCCCTTGATTTTTCGGTGGGGCTCGATCAATTTGCAAGAATCGGGCAAAAAGTGGAAAAAGGAGATCCCTTACTGAGAATCCATGCTTCATCCAAAGAAGGAATAGACCGGGCCAAAACATTACTTTCTCAGGCTTTTGAATTTTCAACAGATCCCGTAGAGTTGCATGATCTTATTGTAGAAACCGTCAATTAGGAATGAAGAAGGAACTTACAACAATCAACCACCCACTTGTACAACACAAGTTAACTCTTATGCGGTGTAAGGAAACTCCGAGTTCATCCTTTCGTCAATTACTCAGAGAAATCTCGATGCTTATGACCTACGAGGTAACCAGAGACCTTTCTTTGCAGGAAGTATCAATTGAAACCCCGCTTTGTCAGACTAATGCCCCTTTGTTAGGAGGTGAAAATATAGTCATCGTCTCGATCATGCGAGCTGGTAACGGTTTACTCGATGGCATCCTTGGATTGATTCCAACTGCCCAGGTTGGCTTCGTCGGGTTATACCGAGATGAAAAAACCCTCAAACCTGTTGAATACTACTGCAAAGTTCCTGATCAATTAGAAAATTGTTTGGTAATTGCCGTGGATCCTATGCTGGCAACAGGAAACTCATCGGTGGCAGCTGTAACCCGATTAAAACAAGCAGGTGCCAAAGATATTCGCCTTCTCTCCTTACTCGCAGCTCCTGAAGGAATTACCTGTATGCAAAATGAACATCCTGATGTGTCAATTTATACCGCCTCAATCGATGAAAAACTTAATGAGCAAGGTTACATTGTTCCAGGCTTGGGTGACGCTGGTGACCGCATGTTTGGTACTAACTGAGAAATAAATTGATCATCGAATATGTTTTGTCCTTTTGATCAGGCTGTCTTTTAGATTTTTGGACCGAATGCGGCTCACAACTCAGGCTTTACAATAGGATAACTATTCTCTTCAATTTTTATTAATGGAACTTTACCTCATGCTCAATGGTACTCAGGTCGGTCCCTACAAGATCGAGGATGTACAGGGCTGGATAAAAGCGGGTTATGTAAAGATGGTTGACCCTGCATGGTATGATGGGTGTGAGGATTGGATCACGGTTAAAGAAATCCCCCAAATTAATGAGGTCACGGCTGGGCATACTGTTGGCGGACACCTGGTTCCCCCTTTTGAAGCTTACAACGGGGATGAACCCTATATATTTATTAGTTACGCCCATAGGGACAGTGCTGAGGTTTTTAAGGAGATAAGTCAGCTCAATGATGCAGGCTATCATGTTTGGTATGATGAAGGTATTGAAGCCAGCAGTGAATGGCCCGAAGAAATTGCCAATGCGGTGATCGGATGTTCGGTGTTTCTTGTTTTTATCTCACCCCGGTCAACCGCCTCGGTTAATTGCCGAAATGAAATCAATCTGGCTCTTAATGAGGATAAACTTTTTCTGGCTGTTCATATGGAGGAATCTGCTTTACCTCCCGGTTTGCGATTACGAATGGGAGATTTGCAGGCCATTTTAAAATATAAATTACCAGGGGATCGTTATCAGAAAAAAGTGAGAGATGCTTTGGACCAATTGCTAGGTAAGAAAAAGAAAAAAATTCGCTCCAGGCCTGCCACTGCTGCTGCCACAACATTTGCGAAGATTGAATCCAATGATGGGGTCCGAGTGACGGGTAGCAGAAAAGGCAGGGGGAAGAAAATAGTAAAGACGGTGGCCACATCATCTGTCGCACAGAGCCCAAGTGTTCAGCCTTCAAAAAAGAAATCTGGTTTATGGCTTGGGCTTGCCATTGGCCTGGTCGCCTTAATCGGTGGGTACTCTTTTCTTAGCCCGGATGGGCAGGGCGAGGTTTCAGTCGCTGCGTTTGTCGAGGGTAAGCCTTGGACTGTGCCTTCGATTGAACTGGAAATGAACTGGTGTGAGCCCGGTGTGTTTCACATGGGAAGTCCGGAAAAAGAAAAGGGCAGAAATCAAGATGAAACCCGCCATGAAGTCACTCTGACCCAAGGCTTTTTTCTGGGGAAGTTTGAGGTTGCCCAAGAGGAGTGGAAAGCAGTTATGGGCACCTCACCGAGTAAGTACTTTGGACCCAAGCGGCCAGTGGAGAATATAACTTGGGATCAGGCAAAGCGGTTCTGCCAGGAACTGAGCCTCACTGAGAAAAGAGCAGGCCGTTTACCCGAAGGTTGGTGTTATGACTTACCCACAGAAGCTGAGTGGGAATATGCCTGCCGGGCCGAGACTGACAGCACTTTTTACTGGGGCAATGCCATCGGACCTAGTCATGCAAATTATCAAGATGCCGGGGTTGGGGAAACAACCCCAGTAGGGCAATATCCATCGAACCCATGGGGGTTTTACGACATGTTGGGTAATGTCGCTGAGTTTTGCATCGATTATTATCAGCCGTTTTCATCCACTGCGAAAAAAAATCCCATGATATTGGAGGAAAGTAAATACAGGGTCGACCGAGGCAATTCTTTCATAGATAAGAATGTGAATTCGAGAATTGCTCGAAGATTAAAAAAGAATCTTTCCTACCGAGGGAAAACGGGCTTTCGCCTTTGCCTAAAGGTGGTACCGTCCACATCGAAGGAAGAAAAAATAAAAAACATTGAGCCTCCCTCAATTGACCTGAATCGTGGATTAGCCGGATGGTGGAAGTTTGATGAAACCAAGGGTGTGGTCGCCAAAGATTCCAGTGGTAAGAAGCGTAACGGCGAGCTTAAGAATTTTGATTCGGATACCATTCAATGGGTAAAGGGACCAGTAGGAAATGCCCTGCGGTTCGATGGCGAGGATGATTTTGTCGATGTTGGAGATTTTGAATGGGGAGGGGAATGCTCTTTTAGCGGGTGGGTAAAATACAATAAGTTTCAAAAATGGTCCAAGGTCTTTTGTTTTGGAAATAAAAAGAAAAATAAATTTTTGCTAGGGAATTTCGGTAGTTCAAGGTCTTTGGTATTTGAAAACGAACTAACCGGAACCAAGCAATGTCTGAAAATTCAAAAATTTTGGGAATCAGGAAGTTGGGCTCATGTCGTTTGCCGAGTCCACAAATCAGGCCAAACCGAAGTTTTTAAAAATGGAAAGCTGGTGGAAAGCCAAAAGAATCAATTGGCCTCAAAAGTCCTGCGGGAAAGTCAATTTTTCGGAAAATCCAATTGGGATGATGAATATTTCAATGGAGAATTCGACGATATTCGGATTTACGACCGGGCGGTTACTGAAGCTGAGGTACAAGCCTTGCATGCAATGGGAGATGTTGAGTCAGTTTGGGAAATACCGGTTGAGGGCAAGCCTTGGACCATTTCCTCCATCGGATTGAAAATGATTTGGTGTAAGCCGGGGACTTTCATGGCTGGTAGCCCTGAAAATGAATCAGGCAGGGATGCGAGTGAAGATCAAAAAAAGATTAGCTTTAAAAAGGGGTTCTTTTTGGCGAAGTATGAAGTGACTCAAAAACAGTTTCGTGACCTCATGGGCAGAAACCCACAAAGTGCTTATAAGAAAGATGATAACCCGGTTTTGAATGTTACTTGGGATCATGTGTTGGATTTCTGTAACAAAGTAACGGAAACAGAAAGAAAAAAGGGAAGGCTGCCAAAGGATTGGTTTTACTATCCACCAAGTGAGACTCAATGGGAATATGCCTGCAGGGCAGGTACCACGACTGCTTATTCTTGGGGAAAAGAGATTGACCCAAAATTTGCCAACTACAAAATAACCCGTCCGTTCGGCCCTAAAGTGGTTGGCTTATATCTTCCAAATAATTGGGGTTTTTATGATATGCTCGGAAATGTTCAAGAGTGGTGTAGTGACTCGAAATTGAGAGGGGGTTCCTGGAATAGTTCAAAATATGAGGTTCGATCCGCATCCCGTACGCATCATGCCAAGTTTGGGGGGACCACTGGCTTCCGGGTCAGTTTACAAAAAAGTAAGTAGGTTTATCATCCGGGCAAGAAATAAACAAAAAAACATGCAGGCAGCTACTCGAAAGACTAAATTTTAAAGCTATTTTCTGAGGTGAACCCTGGCGAAAAGTATTTTAGTTTTCGAAACCTCTGCCTTTGAAGGTAAGTTCAGCCACGCCTGATTTGTCAAGATCTCCGAGCCCGGCGGCTACCATCTTTTCATATTGGGCGAGAGTGGCCTTGGCCAGAGGAACCTCAATACCAGCCTCTTCTGCCACCTCGATCGCAATACCGGAATCCTTGGCCGCATGCTCGGCGGAAAAATAACATTCATGATCCCGCCCAAGCATATCCTCGGCGTCGGTTTCCAAAACCCTGGAGTTCGCCCCCGTTTGAGAGAAAATTTCGCAGAGCATCTCTAGGTCAAGGCCGAGAGCGTCCCCGATACCCAAGCCTTCAGCGAGGGCAGCGGTGTTGATATTCATGACCATGTTCACCAGGGCCTTGACCTGAGCGGCCCGACCGGCTGCGCCAACAAAGCGAAGGTTGATACTGAGGTCGTCGAGCAAGTCCTTAGCTTGGTCAAAAATTTCTTTTTGGCCACCGATCATAAGGTAGAGGGTACCTTCACGTGCTTGGGTGATACTGGACGCCATGCAACCTTCCAGAGTGGTAGATCCATTTTTAGTTGCGGCAGTTTCCAACTTTACATGCATGGCAGGGGAGAGGGTGGCGCAATTGATAAAGAGAGTGCCATTGGCGTTCTGAAAGAGATTGTCTTCAGCACCAAAAAAGATGGATTCCATGGCGGCGTCATTGGTGACTACGGTGAGTACGATATCGGACTGAGCGGTGACTTCGGCAAGGGAGGAAGCATGGGAGCAGCCAATTTCTTGGGCGAGGGTGGAGGCTGTGTCATGATTTACATCATGGACGCAGCAAATGTTGTATCCTTTGTCCTTAAGATTGCGGGCCATGTTGGCCCCCATACGGCCAACGCCGACGAAGCTAATTTTCTTTTCTTGGGAGTTCATAGTGTAAGGTTTCTTTCTAACTTTTAGGTTTTGGGATAAAAAAGAGTCTTTACCTTTGATGGTTCGCATGCTGAACATGTCGATCCTATTTTTTAATATATCTTGATCTTTTTGATCACACCCTCCTTTTCTCACCCTATAACTTAACTTACAAAACAAATAAATTATGTCTAAAATTGTTCCTTTAATTAGTTCCGGCACAGCCGGGCCCAATGGTGTTCTTCACCTCCCACGTCTCTGGCAAAAAGTTTCTTTGGAAGCAGCCGGTAAGATTGCCGATGGTTATCCAGGAATTGGAGCAGGATATGACTCCATGGTTATCGATGCCCTTGATTGAGTGCTGATGCAGTCCGTTCTTTTATTACGGATTCAAAGCCTACCTACGCACAATTTGAAGCTTGGATAGCGGAGCAACCTGGGGTGAAACTGGATGCCGCAACAATTAATGACTTAAATGGATCCATTACCGGTTACATTCACGATGATGCCACCCGCCAAAGCATTCTTTCTGCCAATGGATTAGCCGATGGTAATCCTAAGGATGCGATTAATCTGAATAACTTGGACGACTGGTTGGCATTTCACTCTGCGGAAATTGCCTAAGCATCGCGACATTTTGCTTTATGTAAAGGAGCTGTTCCCTTTTGGGCAGCTCCTTTTTTTACCAATGATACCTTGCCACGGGTAGTCTGATAAATTAAGCCATAGCCTATGAACGAGAGCATTACCAACTCCCAAGGTGAAACCCTGGATTACACTTTTCACGATGCAAATTCGCGTACCCGGGATCTTTTGATTATCGGGCATGGGGTCACCGGAAACAAAGACCGTCCTTTTCTAGTTTCTTTGGCGGAAGCTGTGGAAAATGAAGGTTTGTCCGTTTTACGTTTTTCCTTTTCCGGGAATGGCAGTTCGGGGGGAGATTTTCGAGATTGTACCATTTCCAAAGAGGTGGAAGACCTCAAAGCAGTGATCACCGCAGCGGAGGCGAACGGATACAAGGTGACCTATGCAGGACATAGCATGGGAGGAGCCGTGGGTGTATTAACGGCATCCACGGATGACCGAATTCGTAACCTGATCTCTCTGGCAGGTATGGTCAATACCCTTGCCTTTTATGATCGAGAATTTGGAGAGGTGACACCCGATGAGGGATGCATGTGGGAGGAGCCGGAATGCCCGCTTTCTTCGAAGTACAAGACGGATCTTTATGATATTGGGTCGGTCGCAAGTAAGGCCACCGAAGTAAAGGTGCCATGGTTAATTATCCATGGTGATACCGATGATGTGGTTCCGATTGAAGATTCAAGAGAGATTTTTGTCTCGGCAAACGAGCCAAAACAATTAGTTGAAGTCCCCGGAGCAAATCATGTATTTTCTGAAGAGGGAGAGGGGCTGATGATTGAGGCGGTGATTTCCTGGTTGGGAGAAAAATTAGCTTAACCTCATTTCCCTACTTAGCTTTGGGATACAGACACTGGACCAAGTGGGCATGAAATGGCTGCAGCTAGTCCACGAATAATTTGTATTTCAGCGTTGGATAGGACACCATCAAATTCGATGACTTTGCTGCAAGCCTCAAGAAAGGCCCGTTTGCCAAGCGGGCTCATTTTAGAAAGCCTGGGCAGTGCAATATTCATTGAATCAATTCCACATTTTTCAGGTAAAGGCAGGGTGGCGGGCTTTGTTCGATCCAAGCTCCGAAAACCTTTTTCGAAAGCTTTAGCAGCCTGATCACGATTACATCCAACGTGGGCAATAGCACCAAGGAAAACTTCGCAATCACTGAGTCGGCTTTTTATTGATGCTCGTCCATGAAGAGGTTTTGTTATGTGTTGCGTCTTATGAGCGATCTGATTTTCAATCATTTTCTGAATGCTCCATTCAAAAAGATCGATTTGGTCGTCGGCAAGAATCAAGGCGTTGATCAGATCGTTAAAGGCTTTCATCTGTATTGAAGAAAACAGAGAAAAAGCAGGAGCACATTCTTCTACGAGAATATATTTAAGTTCATAACTCAAGCCTTGAACCTTGAGGAAACATTGACGGGTGAGATTGGCAATATCCTCATCTGTTTGAAGACTTATGGTTTTAATCTGTTGTTCGTAAATCGATGTTTTTTTTGCATCAAGTAAGAGAGTGAAAAGAATACACCGACATTGAGATGGCTCTTTTGCCAGGACAAGAAGGCCAGCTGGGATTTGTTGAAGGAGAGATTTTGCTTGTCGAATTTGTTGACGCTGTGGACCTTTAAATGATTGAGTAAAGGAGTCTCGAGAAACTCCCTGGGTATCGGGTGATGATGGAGGAGCAGCACTCGCTTGTTTTTCTGCTGCTGGATCTACTCCAAGATTACCAGTAAATCCGCTGGTGAATTCCGATGGGCTGTCTACTTGTTCAGATATCTTATTTGTGTCGGGGTATGTACCACTCCAGTTTGGCTCAATACGACCGATTCGAACAGGAAGTGGAGGATGAGTGGCAAAGATACTGGATAGAGCGGAACTAAAGAAGAAATGACTGTAATCACCTGCCTGGCTTGCTTGAATCTTTGATCCAGCAGAAAACCCACCAATTCGCTTGAGAGCACCGGATATGCCTTCCGGGTTGCGGGTGAATTGTACCGCGGATGCATCGGCAAGAAACTCTCTTTGCCTGCTCACTGCGGCCCTGATGAGAGAACCAAAGAAACCACCGATCAAGCCAATGACTAGAAGCCCCACACCGATTAAGAGAAAAGCCCCATCTCCCTTGTCCTTATCACGTCTCCGGTCCCGGGGGGAGTCTCCACCTCTAATCATAATCGATCCTATACGGGCAAGGAATATAATCCCGAAAATGACACCACTTAAACGAATGTTCATCCTCATGTCTCCATTGAGAATATGACTGAATTCATGGGCAATTACTCCTTGAAGTTGATCCCGATTAAGTTTTTCTGCACACCCGCGGGTAATACCAACCACAGCATCTGAAGGCGAAAAACCTGCCGCGAAAGCATTTATGCCCCGCTCATTCAATAGGTAGACGGGTGGCACTGGAGTGCCCGATGCAATCGCCATTTCCTCGACTACATTTAAAATTCGTTGTTCAAGGGGATCCGATGAGTTTGGCGGAATGACCTTTCCGCCCATAGATTCCGCGACAACTTTTCCGCCATCGGATAAAAAGAAAATACGAAAAAGACTGGCAAGCCCGACGACAAGCGTTGTTCCGGTAGCGACCATCAAGAAAAAATCCATTGTCCATGCCATTTCGGTGATCTCTTTATATCCTCCTCCAACAAAAGAGAGAAGTGCGAAGATGCAGCCGGTGATGCAGGCAACAGCCAGCAAAAAGAGGAAAACGAGTTTCGAGCTTTTTGCCCGGGCTTTATCTTGCTCGGTAAAAAAGTCCACTGATTAAGTGAGGGAGATCACAGCAGAAGTGGGCACATGGTATTTTTTTAGAATTGAACCTTGGGGGCGTCCTTGATCTTGTCGTTCTCAAATTCAAGCAAGGCTGCATCTTGGCTATGGCCAAACATACTCGCAAAAATAACTGGGGGGAAGGTTTGCTTGTAGGTGTTGTAGACCGTGACAGCGTCGTTGAATGACTGCCTGGAAAAGGCCACTTTATTTTCGGTGGAACTTAGCTCTTCTTGTAAATTTGCCATATTTTGGTTGGCTTTTAAATCCGGGTAGCTTTCTGATAAAGCGAAGATTCGACCTAGGGCACCACCTAATAAACCTTCTGCACCCGCCAAGCTTGCGATCGCCCCCGCATCTCCTGGGTTTTGAGATGCATTCTTGAGGCTAGACTGGGCTTGATTCCGGGCTTCTATGACCGCTTCTAAGGTTTCTTTTTCATGAGCCATGTAGCCCTTGACGGTCTCAATTAAATTTGGAATGAGGTCATACCGTCTCTGTAATTGAACTTCAATTTGAGAAAAAGCATTTTCAAAGCGATTTTTAAAGGTGACGAGTTTGTTGTAAATACCGATTATGATGAGGACGGCAATCAAGACAATGACAGCAAGGACAATAACGGTAACTAACATTTTATATTGAGGATAATAGGTTTATGGAAAACTCAACAAGGTTTCATCCTAGCACAACTTGGGTTGGATCAGTCAAGCGTTCCCTTCAATTGCGACCTTTTTTTACATATGAAGCTGGGAGTTATTCCCCTCGGTGGTGGTCTAAAAGCCTGAGGAATTATTTTTGAGTTTGGTTTTTTCTCATTCCCCAAAAGTATCAACATCTGAGATATTTAAAAGAATCTAATTTATGTGAAACCGCATAGATTTCTAGAAACTTAAGGTAACCGATGCCAAAGAATTGGCTAATTAGTCACCGTCTACCAATCGACCAAGTCCGCCTAGAACCGACCCTTCACCTTGGCTTTTACCGCCTGTAGTCGGAGCATTCTGAAGCACCCTGTCGGCAAGCCTTGAAAAGGGGAGGCTTTGGAGCCAAACCGTGCCATGACCGCGTAGGGTGGCGAGGAAGAGACCTTCACCTCCAAAGAACATCGACTTTAGATTTCCGGCTCTTTGTATATCGTACTCAATACTCTGCTCAAAGGCCACTATACATCCTGTGTCGACCCGGAGAGTTTCACCTTTTAATTCTTTTTTTACCACAGTCCCACCTGCATGAATGAAGGCTTTTCCGTCACCTAGAAGTTTTTGAAGAATAAATCCTTCCCCTCCAAAAAAACCAGCCCCCAGCTTTTTTTGGAAAGCGATTGACACTTGGGTGCCATAGGCGGCGCAAAGAAATGAATCTTTTTGGCAAACTACTTGATTTTGGTGATTGGGCAGGTCAATGCATATAATTTTCCCAGGATAGGGAGCGGCAAAACTCACCCTGCGTTTTTCTGTTCCATGGTTAGAAAAGTGAGTCATGAAAATAGACTCGCCGGTTAGTGCTCTCTTTCCTACATCTAGGAGTTTCCCAAAAAGTCCTTGGTTTGGCTGGGATCCATCTCCCATTTTTGCCTCAAAGGAAATATTGTCCTCCATGTAATTCATTGCTCCTGCCTCAGCAATTACCGTCTCCCCTGGATCAAGTTCTACTTCAACAATCTGCATGTCACCTCCAATAAGTTCGTAATCTATTTCGTGGCTTTTCATAGGAAAATATCTATTATAGGAATATGCCCGTTGGCAAACGGGAATTTCTCTATTTCATTTTTGTTCTGTGAAGTAGAAAAATTGCTTCAATAAAATCGTTACCGTTATCTAAATTTTTACATTATTTAAACTTTTTATGTGTCTCACCTTGATTTATATTTTGTAGCTTTGTCCTAGGTTTTTTGTGAAACCAAAGTTTTCCTAGGTATGAATATTATTCTTCAATTATGAAGCAGTCCCTTTTATACACCCATCGATTATCCAACATAAAACTCCCATTGGAGCATAAGCCAGGGGACTTACGGCAGGCAGTTCTTTCTTGTCTTCAATTAGATGATCAAGAATTAAGAGATATTTTTGTCTATCGTCGTGGATACGATGCCCGGAAAAAGACAAATATTCATTTCACTTACACCTTGGATTTATGTTTTTCTGACAGTGTAGATATTACAAATCTTGTAGAGAAATACCAGCTCCAGCCAGCTCCAAATATGGCTTACCAACCGTTGTTTTCTCAAGCTGAGGGAGCTTCCTATACTCAGGGGAATGGTTATCAGCGTCCAGTTGTTATTGGGACTGGGCCCTGTGGCTTATTTGCGGCATTGACCTTGGCTCAACTCGGCTTGGAGCCTTTAGTTCTCGAACGTGGCAAAGCGGTGCGAGAAAGAACCAAAGATACTTGGGGCTTTTGGCGTAAGCAGCTTTTTAAGGAAGAAAGTAATGTCCAGTTTGGCGAGGGTGGAGCTGGTACTTTTTCGGACGGTAAATTATGGAGCCAGGTAAAAGATCCTCGGTATTTAGGCAGGAAAGTGATGGAGGAGATGGTAAAGGGTGGGGCACCGGAAGAAATTCTTTATGTAAGTAAACCCCATGTGGGGACTTTTCGCTTGGTTAAAATTGTCGAGTATTTGCGGGCAGAAATTGAACGCCTGGGTGGAGAGATTCGATTTTCAACCAAGGTTGAAGAGGTGTATCGAGACGAGGACAGAATCACGGGTTTAAAAACATGCAATATTGAAACCGGAGAGAAGGACGAGATTGAGTCATCCCGGGTTATTTTGGCCATTGGTCACAGTGCCCGGGATACCTTTGAGATGCTGCACTCCCAGGAAGTTTTTATTGAACCCAAAGCCTTTTCGGTTGGTTTTCGCATCGAACACCCTCAGGGCTTAATTGACCGGGCCCGATTTGGAAGTAATGATCGCTTTCCAGGTCACCCCCAGAAGATTGTGGAGCATGTAGGTGCCGCTGATTATAAATTAGTTCATCATGCAAAAAATGGACGGAGTGTTTACAGTTTTTGTATGTGTCCCGGCGGCACAGTGGTAGCGGCAACATCGGAAACCGGGCGGGTCGTAACCAATGGAATGAGCCAGTACTCGAGGCTTGAGAGAAATGCCAATGCCGGAGTTGTTGTAGGAATTGAGCCGGAAGATTTTGGTGCGGATATGAAGAACCCTCTTGCCGGTATTGGTTTTCAGCGAGAAATTGAAGCGCTGGCTTTCAAGCTGGGAGGAGAAAATTATTTTGCTCCGGGCCAATTAGTTGGAGATTTTTTAAGAGGGAAAATAAGTAAAAGCCTTGGTAAAGTGGAGCCCTCTTACAAGCCTGGGGTTTTATTGACCGACCTTACGGGCAGGCAGGTCACCCCTCTTTTTCCTGAATATGTAATCGAGGCAATTCAGGAAGCACTACCCGAATTTGGAAAGCAGATTAAAGGTTTTGACCGATCGGATGCCTTACTGACTGGAGTGGAAACTCGCACAAGTGCTCCTATTCGAATTCGCCGGAATGGTGAAAAGCACCCGTCCGCTTTTCAGTCGGTAAACACTTCCGGTCTATACCCTGCCGGAGAAGGTGCAGGGTATGCGGGAGGCATTATGAGTGCCGCAATAGATGGAATAAAAGTGGCCGAAGCTTTGGCCAAAACCTTTAGCAATTCAACCTAATCAAAAGGTCCGGTTTTGTCTTATGATTGTGAGGAAGCTTTTTCCTTTTTTAGACGATGACCATGCTTGGGTAAAATTTCTAAATACAGCGAAGGGAGTTCTAGTTTTTCTGCTTCGCTGATAAACTTATCAATTTCCGCAAGATGAATATCTTTGGCTTCATTTGCAGAAGCGCCGAATCTGCATCCAAAGTCCCAAAAATCAACTCCTTTCGGTAATTCCTTTCTACGACTCCTTTTGATGTATTTACGAGCCTCCGCCCGGACAGATTCAATCATCCTGGGGTACTTAATTTTTTCGTGAGTTAAAGGGAATGTTTTTTTCATAGTTTAGATTTGATCGGGTCATTTGTTTTGCCCAATTTTTAAATCATCCAGCAACATAGACACAGCGGGGTAATTGATCCAATCTTATTCTCCTATAGTCACAGTTTAAGTAAGTCTAACTTTACCTTTATTCCAGGTGAAGAAAGAATGGGAGAATCCTTATTCCTCTTTTTTGTTTTTAGAGTCTGGTTTGGGAACTTAAAGAAAGTGATGGAGTTTATTGTGCAAGGGAAGTTGTACCAGAATTATCCTACTGAAGGTAGGAGAATTCTTTTAAATTAAAAAGTGCATGGGCGAGGTCGTTCCAGGCACGGTGATCTTTCTGACCGTAAAGTTTTCCCTGCCTGTCTAAAAAGGTAAGAAGTTGATTTGTCTTTGATTCATCTGGTGGATGACCTACTGCCTGCTCGAACATATGTTGGGCTCTATTTTTGGAGTCTTGGATTTGGGTAGTGCTTTTCGCCCAGATCACCGCCATACGCTGGACAAAAGGATCGTTCATTAGGGTGAGGGCCTGGGCTGGAACATTGGAAGAGCCCCTTCTCCCCTTGGGGCCGAAAGGACTGGGCATGTCGAAGGCGAGGAGAAAGGGGTTGAGGAAATTGCGGTAAACCGCTTGGTAAACGGACCTTCGGCCATGCCCGTCTAGGGGACCGCTGGGTCGGGATCCGCGTCCGGTCATAAAAGCGGTACGATGAGTGGGCACGCCCTTTCCGTATGCCTTGGGGCTCAGCTTGCCTGAAACGGCGAGTAGGGCATCGCGTATCGCTTCCGCCTGCAACCGGCGAACCGGCATGTGGTGAAGCCACTTGTTTTGTGGGTCGACCATGGCAATTTTTTGTGGATCGATTCCGGGATGCGGGATGGATGCCTGGCCATAGGTCTGAGAGAGTGTGATCTGACGAATCATCCGCTTGATGGACCATCCATTTTTGGCGAAATCATTGGCCAACCAGTCGAGTAGTTCCGGATGGCTGGGTGATTGTCCTTGGGGGCCGAAGTCATCGGGTGTGGGTACAATGCCCCGGCCGAAGAGATGCAACCAGATTCGGTTGACCATCACCCGGGTAGTCAGCGGGTTTTCGGCACTTGCAATGAGGTTGGCCAATCCGAGGCGGTCTACTTCCTTGGAGCCAAGGGCTTCGAGATATCGGTGAGGCACTTCCTCGCCCAATGATTTGTAACTCCCTCGAACATAGACTCGTGCGTTTTCTGGAGTTGCCTGACTCATGGTGAGAGCGAAGCGCGGGGCAGGTAAATCCTGGGCGAGCTTTTCTCCTGAAGAAATAAGTTGGCTGACTTCGGGTCGGTGTATGGATGAGTCTGCCAATCCGCGATGGAAAAACCAGTTGAGGAGCTCGGGGTTTTCAGACAGAAAGGCTTGGCTCAAAAGTTCTGCAGTTTTTTCAATACTGTCGGGGATGCCAAATTCAGTAAGTTTTCGAACCAAAGGATGAAACGAATGAGGGAGAGGTTTTTGGGCAAATCTTACCTGATCCACTTGGACATATCCGTCCCCATTGTCAGCGAATTCAAGGTAGGCTTTTTTGCCCGCATATTTCTTGATAGTTTTGGGTTCAATTTGAATCCATTTGAATGCACCTTTGCCATTGGTCTGCCTGCTGTCTTTTTTGTAAATGCTTCCTTTGAAAAGGAGTTCGCTGTAATTGGCCATTCCGTAGTTTTCGATAACCAAACGGACCATGCTTTTTTCAGCATTTAGTCGGATGTGAATGTTCTGATCAATTGAGAAGATGGGGGAGCGCAGGGTGCCCACCTGTTTTTTTCCGTAGAGAGAACTATCAATAGAAGGAGTCTCGATGTAAGGTCTTTTAGAATCAAACCTAAGCTTATTTTTCTGCGTTAATTGAAAAGCCTGTCCAGTTCTTAGCCAACCATCGGGCAATTTACCTTTTGAGAAATCTGCGAATAGTGTGCTATTCGAAAGGTAGTTTGCATAGGCACGGTCTTGTTGAGTCCAATTGTGCCCCTTCGCTTGTTCGGGCCGCAAAATAAAGTCCTGCAGAAATTTTTCC
>Ga0206130_10003597_pt1 | contig 20027 bp, 14 predicted proteins | sample Helgoland_Spring_9_FD_148637 | JGI IMG/M metagenome (GOLD analysis project Ga0206130, IMG submission 148637) | Pelagic subsurface seawater microbial communities from Kabeltonne, Helgoland, North Sea - Helgoland_Spring_Bloom_20160512_1 | ecosystem: Environmental > Aquatic > Marine > Epipelagic ... | reverse complement strand
CGAATATCAATATCACTAAGAATAGTAATAACATTTAATTGATTATCATCTTTTTTATTATCAAGTATATCAACTAAATTTGTATCAATAGTTTCATAAATGTATTTATAAACAAAAACTAAAGATAATGGGTCATCAAAATATTTATGTCTAAATTGTTCTCCAGCTTCTAATAAGTTATTACGATTTGTATTAAAATCAGTAATAGCTTTAAAATTTTCTTTTTCATTAAAACTATATTCTTCTTTTAATTTAGACTTAAAAGTTTCTTCAATAATATTTTCTTTAATATTTTCTATATTATCAATTTTATATTTATCAAATTTATTTGATAAGTTTTTTTGTGCTTCATTTAATATTTGAATAAATTCTGGGTCTTTTGATATTTCTTCAACATTTTCATTAATAAATTTTTTAATTTTTTCTTTTTCTTCTGCTCCTTCATTTTTAGGTTCTTTAATAAATAATTTTTTTTTAATTAACAATTGTTTAATTTTATCTTGTGTATCATTAATAATACTTGTGAATTCATCAATATGATAAAATTTATTACGATTAATTAATTCATCAAAATTTTTATTTAAATTATCTTTGTATTTAACATCTTTTTTACAATGATTATGAATAGATGAAATTAATAATTTTTCAAAATCAATTTCTTTTTGTTTATATTTATTTTGTTTATTAGAGATAAAATTTTTAGGTTGATAATAATCATTATCTTTACAATCATAAGTTAAATTTTGGAATAAATAATGAATAGGTAGATTACCAAAACTATCATATTGTTTTTCAATACTTCTATTAAAACCATTATCAATTAAGTATCTAATAACATTATAATATTGTTTTTTACAAGAAATATGAAGTGGTGTTTCAATAGATTTTATAGTAGAAGATGTTGGAGTTAAATTAGAGAAATTTTTAAATTTTTTAAATAATAATATAATTTCAGTTTCTGTTAAATTATCATTACTAATAATAGCATTAATTATTGAACCATCCTCTGTTTTAAATGACAAATCAATATTTTCATAATCTTGTTTTTCTAATTCATTATAATCACTTGTTTGAAATTTCGAATATAAAGTTTTATAATTTTCTTGATTTATACTATTTAGTGTTTGTTGATTACTTATAGGTCCCATATGTGGAACACTTGGCATAGGTGGTTTTGGTTGAAAAGGTGTTCTCTTCATTTATAAAATTAAGATATATAATAATTATTATATATAAAACAAAATTTATAATAATTAAACTATAAATATAATAAAAAAATAATTAAAGTATTTGTAATTTATTTGCAATTAGAACAGTTGTAATTAACATCCATATTACTCATTGGTGTTCTTGTCATTCTATAGTCTGGAAATTGAGGACATTTAAGAGAATCGGGAAGAACATTGGTTTGAAAAAGAGAATTTGCTTTTTGCATTTCTTGTGAAAAAGTTCTTGGGTCTTGTCTTAAAGGATATTGATGGACACAAGCATTATTAAAACAACTGTAATTTTGTCTTAAATAAAGCCATTCACTGTCTCTTAAAGTATTTCCATTAGTTTGTAAAAAAAGACGGTAATCATCATCTCTTACAATACCATTCATATATTTAATATATTCATTATTCATAGAACTGGATTTGAAATTAGATAAATCTCTTCCATAGCTTCTTGCAGGACAATTAGTATAATAGTTATCACCCATATATTATATAAATTATAAATATTTTTTTATAATTTATAATTCTTATATTGTTATTTAGTGATAATAAAAATTGATTATTAAATAACGATAATTAAATAAATATATAAAAATGAATAATAAAGTTGAAAATGAAATTAATTTAATTAAATATAAATTTAAAGAATTATCATTTAATAGTGATGAAATTTTATTTGAAGAATTAAAACCTTGTTATATTGATAATAATAATAAAATTATATATTCCATACAAATACCTTGTAATAAATTATTAATATGTAAAAAAATATTAATTAAAAATGAAACAGATATAAATAAATTATCAAATAAATCTGGATTATATTGGATAGTTTCAAATGAACCAATAAATCATTGTTTTAATTCAGGAAATAAAATTCCAGAAAATATAAATAATGAAAATAAAATAATTTACAATGGTACAACTTGTAATATAAAAACAAGAATAAAAGAACATATATTAAGAAATGATGAAAAAGGTGGAAATGGAACACAATCGGGAATATCAATAGATATTATAGATGATTGTTTTATAAATAAAAAAGTTTCACATATAAAATGTTTATGTGGTAAAAATAAAAAAATTCCAAAATATTTAAAAGATAATGAAGTTAAAAAAATAAATAATAAAAGTGATATTATAAATAATATTTATTTTTCAAATAATGAAAAAGAAATAATTAAAAAAAATGATATTATTTATTTTAAAAATGGAATAAATATTTTTTCAAATAAACATAAAAATTATAATTGGATAATTTATTATTTAGAAATAGATAATCATAATATTCGTGATTATATTGAAATTGAATGGAGAAAAAAATATGGAATACCTATTTTATGTTCTTATTCAATTGGTCGTTAATTATATTTATCAAAATAAAGTTTAACAAGATCTGCCTTACCAATAGAATTTTGTCTTGCAGTATTTAAACTAATTGAATAATCTAATTCTTTAAACCTTTTAATTAATAATTCTTTATTTATATTAGATTTAATCCAATGATAACTTTTTGGTCTTAATTTATCTAAATCATTTTCAAAAATATCTCCACATTTACCACCATATGCTCTTAAAGCAAAATCAATATTTTTAGGTGGTGTTGGTTGTCCTTTATTATCTTTTGGTCCAAATGGAATAAAAGTCCAATCTTTATGATTAACATCAAGAATTATTTTCTGTCTCAAATTATCTTTTTTTATCCATATTTGAAAACAACATTTTACAGACATTTTAGGTTCAAAACTACAAGGTTTAATAGGTATATCAATATCTGTTATTAAATGAAAATTTAAATTTAAATTATTTTGAACACTTATTCTTCTAAATGTTTTTGGAATAATAAAAGCTATAACATTAGACCATTTTGATGAATGGTTAAAAAATTTAATTGCTAATGACGATACTTTTCCAAATGGTGGATTTCCAATTGTTAATATATTTTTAAATTTTTTATATGGATTATATTTTAAAAAATCTTTTTTTATTATTTTATTATTTTCAGGTTCTATATCAATACCTAATATATTATTATGTTTAATTTGTTCATAAAAACTTCCATCACCTGCACTTGGTTCTATAATTAAATCAAATTTATCTAAATTAAATTTTTGATTAACTAAATCAATACAAATTTTAGAAATATTTCGTTTTGTATAAAATTTATCCAAACCATCTTTTCTTACAATTTTAATATCTTTATTAGTTTCCATTTTAATATCTTTATTAGTTTCCATTTTAATATCTTTATTAGTTTCCATTTTAATAATATTATATTATTAAATTATAATAAATCAATTTTTATTTATTCGCCATCAAAAAAATTTAAACTTGTATATCATAATTATATATAAGAATAATATTAGTAAAATAACCTGTAATTACATATATATTTCATATTTTAATTTTAATATAACTAAAAAAAATAATTCAATTCAAATATCAATATTTAATAATGATAAAGTTTCTAAACAAAAAATGGACACATATTATTTTTCAGATGAAAATATGACAAAAACAAATCATAAATTTGAAGTTTTAAATATAAAAAAAGTTATATTTATTAGACAAAATATTAAAAGAGATTATAATAATTATTGTTTAAAAAATTCTTTATATGAATTTAAAGGTTTTCATGATGAAGATAATACAAAAAAAAATATAACAATATCGAAATTATATAGAATATAATGAAAAAGAAAGTATAAAAGATTTGGAAAATTTAATTAAAAACTTAAAATATAATAAAAATAATAATTCTCATTTTAATTTTTACAACGAATATTATGGAAGTGGTAATTCTAATAAGATGAATTTTAATAATCATCAATATTATCATTTTACTTTAGAAGTTCCATTATTTGATGATGCAAGTTTTTATCATATTGTTATTACAAAAATAACATTAATAAAAATAAAATAATTAATTTTTTTGAAACATATTTAAAAATGATTTTATCAATAAATCCAACATATATTCCTAAAATAAAATCTAAATTTTCTTCAATCACTTATTAAAATCCAAAAAATAGATAAATTATAAATATTTTTTTATAAATATAATTAAAAATTTTTATTCTCCATCAAAAGCAAAATTTTCTTCATTTTTATCTTGATTTGATAAAATAATTTCATTTATATTATTTGAATCATCTTTATTTTCTGAAGAAGTTGAGGAACTTGATACAGATGAAGATGATGAATTATTTTCAATATTCAAATTAATCGATTCAACAATATTTTCACTTTGAATATTATTTTCTTTAGGACTCATAAATAAATTATTATTATTTTCATTAATAATATTTTTATTTTCAACCTTTTCAAAACAATTTTCAGTAATTGGTGAAATATCATTATTATTAGTGTTTTCTTCAACCAAATCTGTTCTGCTTATAATTTTTTGTTTATTAAACATATTCATTTCATTCATTTTATTATTAATATCATAAACTTTAGTTAATCTATCATATAAAATTTTATTATTGGTATTATTTTTTTCTTCTATTTCCTCTAATTTTTCAACAATATTTTCAATTTCATTTTTAATATTTTTTTCTGTAGTTTTAGTAGATCTAATATTATCAATTACTGCTGTGTATACATAATATCCAATTCCAATAACAATTAATATAATAATAATTGTTGTATAATCCAACATATAAAAATTGTTTATAATTTAATATTTTATTTTATACGCTTTACATTAAATGTTTTTTTCATAATATTTAATTTTTGTATTTTTTGGAAAATTAAATTCAAATTCATTATTATCTTTTATTATTTTAATTACAAAATTTTCATTTTCAACAATAATATTTGTAATAACATAATTTTCAACATTAACTTCTTCAAAATTATAATTATTTTTATATATTTTTGAATATTTATTCATACCCAATGTTTTATAAGAAATTAATTTATAATTTATTTTAACATTATTAACATCACAAATATTTATAATAGTTGAATGTTTTAATAATTTATTTTGTTTATCTTTTAAAATATTTGTAATATAATCATATAAATAACAAGCTCTATTTATATATAATTTATCATTATCTAAATAATGTTCATCATCATCAAAAACTTTAATTTTACTCCAAAATAATCGTTGAATTGATGCTTTTGAAAAACATAATTTTTTACCATTACCATCATTCAAATTTTTCATTAAATATTCATCAATTAATTCAACCGGAATTTCCAATAAATTAATTTTTAATTTAATTCCTTCAAAAGAATCATAAAAATTCATATTTTGAATTTGAGTCATAATATTCATATTAATAGATTGTTTAACACTATTTAGATGACATAACATATTTCTTATTAATTTTTAAATATAATTTAAATTTTAATTTTTATACACTTTACAAAAAAATTTTACATATTAATTATCAAATAATTAACTTTAACATTACCATAATTTATAGAAGCTTTAAAATTTATAATGAATGAGCAGTTGGTTGTGATAAAATCACCACTTACTAAATTATCTTCATTTATATCATATACTATTCCAAATAATTTATTCTTACATATTAAATTTTTTATTGTCCAATCTAATATTTTTATTGTATAAAAGAACAATTTAAAACAAAAACTTCAATACATGTTCCTTTGAATTTCATCTTTCATATTTGACATAACATTAACTTGTGCTTGTTTTATATAAAATAACATTGTTAAATACCAATATTAAACATTTTTAAATAATATGATTTTATAAAAATTAATTTTAATTATGTCAATTTAAAAAAAATTGATTTTTTAATAGTTTGGTATAATTATTATGTTTATAATTATCTAAAATGGCAAGAACTAAACAAACCGCAAGAAAATCTGTTGGTAATAAACCTATTAGAAAATTAAACAATTTAGATATTATAATTCCTAAAAAACGTGGAAGACCCAAAGGTAGTAAAAATAAATCTGATGTTTTAGATATTATAATTCCTAAAAAACGTGGAAGACCCAAAGGTAGTAAAAATAAATCTGATGTTTTAGATATTATAATTCCTAAAAAACGTGGAAGACCCAAAGGTAGTAAGAATAAAACTGATGTTTTAGATATTATTATTCCTAAAAAGCGTGGAAGACCTAAAGGTAGTAAGAATAAACTTAAAGAGATTTCAATTATTAATAACAATTCAAATAAATCATTTGATAATAATGAAAATAAAAATATTTGTAATGAAAAATTTTCTTCAGAAATTAATAAAATAAGTAATAATAATAATTTTTTTGTTGGAGTATTAGATTCGGTAGAACATAATACTTCTAATTCTTTAATGAAATATAAAATTAAAAAAGAACAAATTTTTCTTGTTGAAAATAATAATGATGTTTATAATAGTCATATACAACATGATTTTAAAACATATAAAGGCTCATTAGATAAATTTGTGGAAAGTAATATTAAGTTTAATAAAGATTGTTTAGGATGGTATTTTGATACTTGTGGATGTATTAGAACACAAGAACCAGGAATATTAAATATTATTCGTGATTTAAATTTAATTAATGGTTCAATTTTAGGTTTTACTTTTTCAAAAAGAGATAATGCTGGAAATAAACATCAAAAACAATTAGATAAATTTATTTTAAAATTAGAAAAAATAATTAAATTAGAAAAAATAATTAACTTTGAAATAATATATGAATTAGAATATTCAGGAGATACGTTAGGAGAATATCAAAAAAATGCAAGTAATATGCATACATTTTTTATCAAAGTAATTATGTAATATCTTTAATGATGTATTTAGTTTCAACAATTTTTTTATTATCAACAGTTGAATTAAATTTAACAAATTTAATTTTTTTATTATTAATTTTATTGTGAATAAAATTTGTAGACATATTTTTTTTATTTAATAAATTATAAATTCTCATATCAAAAGGACAAGAATTTTCAAATAAAAATTTCATACATTTATACCTATTATTTAAAAGTGCTTCATAGAAAATATTTTCATTTCCACGATAAGATTTTAAATACATAAATTTTAATATTTCAATATTATCAAATCTTATAATATTTAGAGCATCAGTATGATTAAAAGTATAATTATTTTGATAAAAAAATTTAATTTCTAAAGTAATATTGGTTTTAATCAAATCATCATATTTTATATTTATATTATTTAGTTTAATATATTCAAAAATTTTATTAGAATTTTTTTTTTTAATAATTTCTTTAAGTTGTTCATATTCCAAATAAATATTATTAAATTTATTTTTATGATGTTCTAATGTTTTATATTTTTCATTAATTAATGTTAATAATAATATCGTCGTATAATCTTTTAAAATTATGTGATTAATAATTTTAATTATAAAATCATTATCTTTTATTTTAAATAATTGTAAAATACAATATTCATTATCTTTAATTAAATCAATTAGTTCTAAATTTTCTGTTAATAAAATTATATCAATAATATAATTATTAATACATTTAACATTTATATTTTTTATATAATCAAAAATATAAGGAACTATTTTTGTTTTATTTTTACTTTTACTTTTGTTAAATTCTCTAAAAAATATATCTCTTGTTTTATTATTATAAATATATGTATAATTGGTGATTTTATATATATTCAAAACATAATTAAAGTCATTTTTATCAAAATTTTTGGCAAATACATATTCAAATATTTTAAAAGCACAATTACCAACAATAAATGATTTTTTTAATAATGAAGACTTATATTTAAATCTTAATTTCATATAAAATTTATATAAAAATATATCATCAGTTTTAATTATATTATATAATAAATCTTTATTATTTGATAAATATAAATTGAATACTCCTAAAATAATAGTCATATTAAAAAATTTTTCAATAATTTCATCAAATTTATATTTTTTTTTATTATTTTTAACGAATAAAAATATTTCATAGTATGGTATTTCTTCATCTTCAATTAACCAAAAATTTAATGTATCTAACAAATTTTCTAAATCACTTAAATTATTTAACTCAAAATTATCTTTTAAAAATCTATCTTCAATAAAAATTTCTTCATTATTATCATTTTGATTTTCAAGAAATGAAATATATAAAGGAGAATTTTTTAAATAATTGGGAATATCATCTAATTTCATATTATTTAATGTTTGTTTTATTAAATATTTATTAATTATTTTTATAAAAATTGAAAAAATAAATATATTTATGAATAATTAAATAATCATAAATATGTTCTTTACAAAACACTATTTACATATTAAAGAAGGTGATGAATTTTATAATAATAAAGAATTGATAAATAATTTTATTGATAATTATATGAAATATTATCAAACTAATAAAAAAGAAGATTTAGAAAAAGCAGTTATATATTCAAAATATTATTTTTATTACAAATTAAAAAATTGTATTTATGATGATGAAATTATGGATATAATTATGAAAGTTAATAATTAATTTTTTATAAATATATATAAAAATTAAAAAATATATTTAGTAGAAATGAATGTTTATCAATTAATAAATAATTATTCAACAATTAATTTTTGTATATTATATAAAACAATTAAAAAAAAGTATATTATTAATGATAATTTTATTTTATCACCATTAAATAAATTAGATATTAATTTATCTGATTATTATTTTCAAATTGACATAAGAAATAATGATATTATTCCGGTTATTGATAAAATTAGAGTATATGATAGTGAAGATGATATTGATGTTGATGAACTTCCGGATGAAGCTGAATATGATAGTAATGAAAATGTACATTGTATTTATAAATATCATATTTCTGAAAATGATGAAAAATATGAATATTATAAAAAAATATTTATTAATAATTTAATACGTATCTTAAAATATGAATTAAATAAAAAAGGTCTTACGAATGAAATTGAAATATATAAATATATTGATGATAATCCACCTCAACAAAAAATAAACTCTGGTCTTATGCAATTAGTTCAGTATGGACTTCAAGATATAATCAATAATTAATCAAAAAGAATTAATTCAATTTCTTCTTCATTATTTTTATATTTTAATACTTTATCTAATAAATTATCAATATGTAAAGATTTTTTTTTACATTCTTTTTCTAATTGAGAAATAATTTTTTTTTGTTCTTCAATAATTTTTTTATTGTTTTCATTTTCAATATAATGATTTTGTTTATTATTATTCAAGTTTAACAACCATTTTTTATGTCTTTCAGTTTTAAAATGTGTTGATAAATTACTTTTACTTTTAAATGTTTTTGTTGAACCACAAGGACATTTTATTCCATTATTAATATTATTTAAATTATTTGTATTATCAATGTAATCACCATTATTATTTACACTTGGTGTATATGTATCAGGTAAAAGAAATAAATCCATTTATAAATTAAATAGAGTAATAGATTTATTTAAGTTTTATTTATTAAATATTAATCCACCAATACTTGATTGAAATCTTAAAATATTATATTCTAAAGTATATAGTTTCATATTAATTGATAATTTTTCTAAATTTCCATAACCTTTTATATATTCTAATATTTTTGGTTTATTAATCACTAATTGAATTCCAAATTTTTTAGTATTACTCATATTATAAGAACCGGTTGGTTGAAATGTTTCAGGACACAATGCAAAACTATATGAATAATATGGAAAGTCCGGATCAGACCTTGCATTGTATTTATAGGTTGTTAAATATCTATTAACTGTGTCAAATTGTCCATATTGTATTTGACTTTCATTATTTATTCTTGCTTGTTCTTTAGTCATATAATTAACAAAAGGCTGAATTCCATCTATTTTAATTCCATCAATGTAAAACAATGTTGATAATATAAAACTTGTTTCACTATTTGGATTTAACACATTTGGTAAAGAATAATCATTTAAAAATAAACTTAAAGACCAAAACAACTGTTTAACACTATTATTCAATTCAAATTCAAACATTACAGTTATAAAATTATCATTAAATGACCGGTCAAAATTTTTAATTGATTTTGTTAATACATAATCATTATGTCTTTCAATTAAATTATCATTTATATTATCAGTAATCCTTTTTCTTTCTTCTCTTTCAAGTAATATAAAATCATATGACATTGCTAATTTATACAACGGACGATTTTTAATAAGTAATGATGTTTTATAAAAATTATTAATAATTGTATTTGTATTTGTGTAAAATTTAAATTGAATTACTGGATACATACAAGCTATAAGTGGCAACGCATTTTTCCTATCTTTAAAGAAAAAATATAAAGGAATATAATAATCTCTTTTAAAAATCTTTTTAATATATGCTAATTCCGTGTTAATTATATTATTACCATCCATTCCATAAAATTGAGACACAGTTAAAACTTTATTAATATTTGTCATATCATACATAATCTCATAGTATTCTCTTGTAAAATGATCTACTAATTGAGGTCCAATTAATAAATCAACTCTATCCATAATATTTAAAATTCCAAACTCATAAATTAAATTATATATATTTTCAATAAAATTAACATACATCAATGGAATATTTATCAAATCTATATTATCTATTGATATACTTTTCATATTTTTTATTACCAATGATTTATTTCCATCTACAATCTTTAATAACATACTTTTCCACACGTTTATTTTTGAATTATAAATATATTTATTAATCAATACATTTTCATAATATCTTCCATCCAATTTTGTTTCAAGATTACTTTTTGTTTGATATTGAGTTTCAATATCACTTTTTATAAATATATTATTATTTATTAACCCTTTTTTCATTAATATTCTAATAAAAAATATTCTACTAATCTCTGTTAATTGACAATTATCATAATTATTCTCAAAAATTACATTTAATTCATTGATAAATTCTTCATTATTATCATTTACATTTATTGTTATTTCATTAACTAAACTTTCTATTATTACATTTAAATTATATTGATAATTATCACCAAATACTGTTATAAAAATTATCATCAACATAAAATAAAACAACACTATAACAATTAATGGATTTAGATTATCTAATGAAAAATTCTTAAAATTTGAAAATATTAATGTCATTATTGTAGATGAATTTTCATTTATTTGTATTTTATTATTTTTATAATAACTATTTAATTGTGATATTGATGGTGAATACTCTGCTCCTATTGTATCACCATAACCTCCTAATATATCAATAAATGGTTCAAAATTTTTATTCAAAGCATTAAGAACTTGTTTTAAAATAACATCTAAAATATTATTATTACCAATAATATCAGTATTGCTATTAATTAAATTACTAATAACATTTGGAAATAAATCTAATGTTAATACACTTTCATTATCAATACACATTTTATTAACTAATACATCATATACCTTTGATATTGTTGGATTATCATATTTTTGATTATTGTCCAAAATTCCATATTCAAGATTTAATTTAATCACTTTATTCATAATTCTTTTGAAATAATTATTCAAATCATTATTTCTAATATAATTTGTATTAATATAATCTAAACATATAGGAACACTATTTGATATATCCAAACAATTATATTCAATATTATATGTTGTATAAGTATTACCATATGATAAAACATTATTTATATTTTCAGTATATCCAAGTTGATTTTTAATCATCAATACTAATATTTTTAATATGTATAAAATATATAAACTATTATTTTGAATTGGAATAAATTTTTCATTTAATGAAGAAAATTTCCAATAATTATTCATAAATATAATTTGTTTTTGTAGTGTAGTATTAATAAATATTTCATCATAAATATTTTTAGTTATTCCAAAGAATTGTTTCTTAATTAAATTATCATCAAAAGTATTAACTATATATTTTATATATTCATATGTATAATATTTAAAATCTTTAAATGATAATTTATATTCTAAATTTTCAATACTATTATTTACATAATTTGTATATTCAAATACAATATCTTTAAAATATGTTTCATAAGTTAAATTTAATTGATAATTAATTGAATTAATTAATGTATATTCTATTAAATCATTTACAGATAATCTAAATTTATCAATTAAATTAGTTAAATTATTTGTTTGAATAAATTTATAATATATAAATGTTGTATTATCAATATTTTCCAAATTTTTAATATTAAAAAATTCATTAATATTATCAATATCTAATAATTTATCTTTTTGTTCCTGAATTATTGTTTCATTAATGTTCAATATTTCTAACTTATTTATGTAATTATATAAAGTATTTTGATATACGAAAAAGTAATTATTATTTACATCTAAATTATTAAAAAAATTAATAAAATCTTCTTCTATAGTATTTTTCTCAATATCATTTATCTTTTTTTCAAATACCAAATAAAAATATATTCCAGTAATTAAATTAGAAATATCTTCTATAGATGTTATTTTTTCATTTAATATATTATCAATAAGTTTATTTATTTCCTCAAAATCACACACATTTTTTATTAAATTATCTTTTTCAAATATTATAAGTTTATTATATTTAAGATAGATTTCTAAACATTTTTTAAACGTAATAAAATATGTGGTATTATTTAAATAATAAACATTTGACAAATATGTGTAAAATATATCAATAAATGTTTTTACATAAATTTTATTATTATTTCTTTTTATGTTAATTAATATATTATTATTTGTTAATATTTTCTCATAATATTTTAATCTTTTTGCATATATAATTTCTTCATTATTTTCCCATTGATAATTATCATGATTAGCATTAAATAATTTTTTATAAATATTAATTCCATTATTATTAACAACATTAACATTTGTAAATACTGTATCTTTATTATAATCTAATGGAGTTAATAATGCAAATTTATAATTATCATATGTATTAACCATTTCAGATAATTTTAATATTGTCAAACTTCTACTATTTTCTTTATAACCATTTATATCATCATACAAATTATTTTTTGTTGTATTTCCATTTAATTTTAATACATACTCATTAATATAACTATTATTTGATAATGTATTACTAACAATATCACTAACTATATCTATTTGATTATCAATTCTAATATTATAATGATTTAATAAATAATTTGGTAATGTTAGCAATACATTGATATTTTTAACAAATAAATCAACATAATTTTTTTCCATATTTTCATAATTTATTGATTTAATATTTTGACTATTATTATCATTATTAATATCAGTAATGTTATTTTCATAATAAATATTTAATATTTTAATACTATAATTTGTTATATCATATTTTTTATTATTATTATCTACTTGGTCTATATTATATATAATATTCAAATTTTTCAATATATCTGTTATTGTAAAATTGTCAATAGTTGTATTTGTTAATTCAACCGTTTCTAAATTTTCATAACCAATATTTGTAGAATATGAACTAATATATTCATAACAAAATGTATAAAAATTATCAACACTTGATAAATTATTATTAATCACTTGTATTATAAAACTGTCATTATAAGGTGCTTGATATTCAATAGGAACTTCCAAATTTAATTTATTTTTATAATATGTCATGATAAATTTTTCCAAATCATAAACAATATTATTATTTATGACATCTTCTATTTTAAAATCAATACTTTGTGAAGGAAATAAATATTCTAAATAATAATCAGTTCTTAAATTAAGATTTTCTATTATAAAATTGGGCAATTTATTATGAACTAAGAATATCATAAATAAATATATGACAATTTTTTTCATAATATTATCTTTATCAATATCATATTTAGAATTAATTTCATTTGAATTATTTTGAAATTTAATTAAATCATTATAAATATTAAATGGTGAAAAATCTTCATTCAAAAGTATAAAATCATTAATATAGTTATTTAATTCATTTTCATTAAGATTATCAGTAAAATACAAACCAGTATTAATTCCATTATTAAGAATTAAAAGTTCAAATATTTGATTATTATATTCGATACATTTATTATAAAATATTAAGTATTCATCATAAAAATTATCATATGATATGATCAAATCAATAAATAATGAATTATGTGATGGTGATATTATATCATTAAATATATCAAGATTTAATAATTCAAAACCTAAATTATTTTGTGTTATGTATAAATTCTTTTCATAATTAAATTTATTATCTTTATACATTTTAACAGTATCATACAATGAATTATTTTTTAAATAAATTGTTTCTTCTTCATTAATTTGTGTTAAAACATATTGTGTCATATGATAATATAAAAATCGATTAATTTCAAATTCAACATTGAAACTATTATTTATTATATCATTGAAGAAATTTATTGAATATTTTAATAAATTATTTTCGTTTATAGAAGTTCTATAAAATATAGTTTCATAATAATTATGTTCAGTTATTGAATAATTTTTAATAATATCCAATAAATTTTCAATTATAACATTATCATAATTTTCATAATTTTTTTCTAAATATTTATTATTTAATTTTATATATAAATTTTGCAGTATATATATTGTTTCTGAATATAATGTATGCATTATTCTTTCATAACTTTCATCCAATGACAATTCACTATTAATTACTTCAAAATCTATATTATTTATATTGAATAGTATATTTTTTTTAATATATGAATAAATAAATTTGTCATATTGACTTGTTATATCATTAATTGAATAATCAAATAAATTATAAAATTCAATGGTTCCATTATTATTATTAACATTAAGAATAGAATAATTTAAATTATTAATATTATCACTTGTTCTAAATATAACAATTAATTCTTTCAATAAATTTATATAAATGTCATTATTATATTTATTAATTATAAATTCATTAAAATTTGTATATTTATCAAAATTATTTATGAATATATTAATATCAGAACAGAGATTAATTTTTAAGAAATTAAATAATAAAATTAAAATTATTTCAAATAATGGAAATTCAAAATTTTCTTGTTCCAATGATTTTAATAATATTTCATTTTTTGTTATTTTATAATATTGTATTAAAATATTATATCCATTTACAAAGATAATCTTATTAATTAAATAATTTTTTAAATATGTAATATTATTTTTCCAATATTTTGAAAAATTGTTAATTATATTTTGATAATTATTTTTAACATTTAAACAACAAGAATTATTTAACTCATAAAATGATGATAATAAATATTCAAATATTTCAACTATATTATCATTTTTAATAAAGTTTTTATTTTTTTTAATATTAAAATTAACAACAGTATAAATATCAGTAATTTCTGCATTACTATTCTTTATTTGATTAAATAAATTACTAATTGTTGATATATTTATTAAATTAATATTATCAAATAATACACCAATTGAATATGTTGATTGATAATTATTATTATATATTTCATCACTTATAAATATTAATGGATTATAACATAACTCATCTATATTTGTATATTGTTCTGGTTCTTTAATAATAAGAGTAATAATTTCAATAATATCATTAAAATTATTATTAATTTTATTAAAATATTCTTTTACTAAAATTATAACATTTTCCAAATTAATAAAATTATTATTATATTTTACTAAAAATTTTTCAAATTCTTCAATAAATATACTATCAAAATTATTTGTATTATTATCATCACTTGTTTTAATAAAATAAAATGGTGAATATATACTTACTGATAAATTATCAATATTATCTAAAATGTTAATTTCATCATAACAAATAAATCTATCATTAAAATTAAAATTTTTAAAATCATGACTAATATTAGTTATATTAAATGGTAAAGTAATATTAAAATATAATAAAATAAAATATAATGTAAAATTTCTTAATGTAATTAAGTCAAATGGTAATATATTTATTAATTCAGTGTCTTTTGTCATTATACATAAAAAGTTAAATAAGTAAAATAATCTATACAGTGGAGAACCCACTGAGAAATAAAATTTATTTATATTGATACCATTAAAACAATTATTAAATAATTGTTGATTTATTGTAAGATATATATTATTTAATATGATAGTATTATAATCTTCATTGTATATATCAAAACAAGTATATTGATTAATAATATTTGTGTAATTATTCAATTCCTTTAATTTTAATAATTTTGGTATTTTAATTCTTTTATTATAATAATTGAGAATACTTTTAGTTAAATTATCAATTGTATCTTTATTAATTTCAATAAATTCATTTTTACTGGCAAAATTATTATTAATAATATTTTCTAATTTAAAGCTATTTGTAATATATATTTCATATATTTTTGTATTAATTTCATTAATAAACTTTTTTAGTTTTATATTAAAATAATTATCTAAATTTGAAAATAATGAACTTGATAAAGGAAATATAGAAAACGGATTATTATAAATATTAAAAGTATTTTTGCCAGTTGATTGATAAATATAATTTGATTGTTTATTATAAATATCCTTTAATACTTTTGTTGAATTACTTGTTAATTTATAAAAATCAAAAGAGTATTGATAATAATGTGTTATTTCATTAATATTTTTATCTCTAAAATTGTTTAATAATTCTTGATAATATAATATTTGATTATTTTTAAATAAATCAAATAAAAAATTATTACTATCTAAATTAACAATTAATTTAATATAATTATCAATAATATTTAATTTTGTATTTGAAGAAAAAATTAAAATAGTATCTATTATTTTATTTGACATGTTATTTATTTTTAAATTATTTAATGATGATTTTAATACTTTTTTTAATATAATAAATTTATTGATTATTACACTTGTATAATTATTTATTCTTTTATTAATAAAGTTAATAAAATAATTATTATTTGTTTCAAATTGATATACTAAACTTGAATAAAAATCATTTGATGCTAATAGTGTATTATTCTCAAACAATAATTTTAAAGTTTTAATATAAAAATTATTATTATTTTGATATTTACTATTTAAATATGATAAACTAAGAATATTATTTTCAGTATTTTTATTAATTATATTTATAAATTGTTCTAAATTAATATTGTCATCATTAAATAAATAAACAAATAATCTTAATAAAAATATGGAACTTAAATTATTTTGATTGTTAAGATTAAAAGTATTAATTAGATTTGTTTCATTTTTAATTAAACTTTCATTAAAATCATTATTATTAAAATTATCAAAACTATAATTGGTAATAACATTATCGTTGTAATTAATAATATAATATTTAAAAGGTTCTTTATTACATAAAATAAATTCATTAAATTCCTTATTATTAATATTTGTGGTTGTTTTTTGAAATTTTGTTTTATAATTAATAAATGTGTTAGTTTCATTTATTGAATTGTAAATATTATTAAACATTAATGTTGTTAAATTTTCATTGCTTACATATAAATATAAATCATTTTCAGATATTTTAAATCTATTATTATCATTAATATCTTGATTATTAAGAAATAATTCAACTAATTCTTGATATTTATTATCATTTGAAATTATTTTAAAAGATGTTTCTAAATATTTAAAATCAATTCTAATATATTTTAATTGAGAATAATTAATAGAATTAAATAATATATTTAGATAATCAGTATTTAAAATATTTTCAGGTAGAACAGCATCAGTTATAAATGAGTAAAATTTATATAGAATATTAATATTATAGTATATGTTTGAATTATCTGTTTCTAAATATAAACTTTGATTATTTATTATTAAATCTTGAAATTCTTGTTGATTGTCTAAATTAGATAAATTAATATATTGAATAGTTAAATAATTTAATAAATTAATTTTAATAATATCTATTTTGTTAATATTTTGTTTATTAAAACTATCTTCTTTAATTGAATAATTATCATAAAAATCAAAAATATTTGTATTTAATGTATTATTTGTATCTTTTTTTTCCAAAATTTCAACAAAATTTTCTTGAGATTGTAGCATTATATAACTTTCAGAAAGTAAATCACCTGAGTGTGGAACAATAAAACTTGTTACTGTATTTTCAATATTATTTATATTATTATTATTTTCAACTATTGTATTAATAAAAAAGTTACTATATCTTCTATAAATAATATTAAAAAAATCAATTGTGGCATCATTATTTAAAAACATTTGTTCTGTTCCAGAACATATTAATTGTATGAACCCTGTCATATTAATATTATTTATTAAAATAAAATATTTGTATAATCCGTTTAATTATATAAATAATAAAAAATAGAGTTTATTATATTTTTATTGTTAAATTTCGTGATGTTTAAAAAAATCAATTATTTTTTCAGTATTTTTAATTTTTGAACTATTTATTAATAATACAACATCATTAAAATCATTGTCTGACAAATTAAAAAACCAATCTTCACATCGTACAATAATTTCTTCATCAGAAATTTTATTTAATATAAAATGTGATTCATTAACATCACTTTTAGATTTTTTTGGATCAATGCAAAATAATGCAATTTCATCAGATAATTTATTTACTTTAATACAGCATGTATTATTATTTATTACTTTTTTTTCCTTCCATAATCCGTTTAATAAAATAATTCCTAAATATTTTTTCTTTTGTTTATTTTTAATTTTTATATAATCACCATAATTTTGCATATTTGCATTAGCAAAACAAACATTCCATTCAAATTCATTAATATCTAAATTTTCATCATTCGTTAATGTATATAATATTGTATTTTCTCCTTTTGATACTCCTCCAATAAATGTCATAAATAGTTTATTACCATTAATATTTATTGTATTGTTATCATTGTCAATTTCGTTATATTCTACATCACTACTGTCATCATCATCGTCGTTATCACTATCACTATCACTATCACTATTGTCCTTATTATTGTTTTCACCATTGTCCTTATTATTGTTTTCACTATTGTCCTTATTATTGTTTTCACTATTGTCCTTATTATTGTTTTTATTATTGTCCTTGTTATTATAATTAAGTTTTATGAATGATGCTGATTTGAATTCATTTTCGTTTATAATATTTAGTTTAATATTATCATTTTGTACAGTATTATTTATATTTACATTATTTAAATTTATAAAACCACTGTCAATATCATTAACTTTAAAATTATTGATTTTAATTATACTCATTTATATATAATATATAAATTATTTTTAATATACGACATTATTATTTTATAATTTTAATAATAATAAAATTATAATGTCATATATTATAATTTTATAATTTTAATAATAATTTATGTATGATGATGATAAATATTTAATATTAACAAATAGCAGGTATATGAATGAAATTAATTTAATAAATGTAAATTTTAAGGATGTGTTAAATTCAAATAAAATAAGTGATAGTTTATTAAAAATATTTGATAAAGAGAAATATAATATATTTGAAAATTTGTGTATAAATAATAATTTTGTGTTAATACAGTGGTATTGCAAAAAGAATAATTTTAATAATAGTAAAATTTATTTTGTTGAGGGTGAAACAATTGAAAGATTTATGGAAAAGTATATTCAATATTCAATAAAAAATAATAATTTAAAAATGTTAAAATATGGGATAAATTTTAATAAAGATATTTTTAAGCATTTTATTGAGGAATATTTATTTAAAATACAAATTGATAATACAAAAATATTAAAATGGTTATTAAAACATAATAATTTATATTGTATAAATTGTTCTCCTAAAATATTTAATATTAATTATTATTTTTATAATGAATTAAATAATCATATTAGATTTATTGTTAAAAAATATAATAATTTTTTTCTTGATTTTAAAATTGATAATTTATCACAAAAAAAATATAAAATATTAATTTGGTTAATAAGCAA